>CEVX01060131.1_pt1 | contig 14731 bp, 16 predicted proteins | sample 356561 | NCBI WGS metagenome assembly CEVX01 (sample SAMEA2623886, study PRJEB7988) | marine metagenome | biome: marine biome (ENVO:00000447); feature: surface water layer (ENVO:00002042); material: "saline water (ENVO:00002010), including plankton (ENVO:xxxxxxxx)" | depth 5 m | reverse complement strand
ATCCACCAACTTTATTTATAGCCCTCATAGCATGTTCAATTGATACAAAGTATTTTTTTTTATTATCTAAGCTAATGTTTTCTTCATGTAACAATGAATTGTCGACAATATTAATTCTCTTTCTTCCTAGAAAATTTCCATACTTATCTGCTAATTTATGTTCTATGGTGTCAATAGTAACAATATTTATAGAATCCTTAATTGTCACAATTAGAAAGATATTATTAAAAATGTAGTCTTCGTTGATTCTTAAATTAATGAAAGAACTGTATCGGGTTTTTTCGTTTTTATTCAACTCAAAATTAAAGTTTTGAACAGAATCCTTGTGCCATGCTCCTGCAATGGAGTTATAGTCTATATATAGAATGTCTGGATTACATGACATCGAAAAAATCAAAAAAATTACAGCTAATTTATTTTGCATATTTTTTTCTTTTTTTCCGATCAAATCTTGTAATACTATCCTCTAACAGCTTTGTGGATTGATCTGAGTTTATAAGTATATAATCTTCTAATGAAGATACTTCTTTGTCAGATTTATTAATGTCAATCATCTTATTTAATGCTTTTAAATCAAATTCAAACCATTCCATAAAATTATCTTTGTAAGCATACCAAACACGTTTTTTAAAGATATCCGTTTTTTGAAGTATAGCTATTCCTTTTTTTGTTTTAATTTTAAAATCTTTTTTTGGAAAATTCTTTAATGCATCTAAATATGTATCTAATTCATAGTTTAGACAACATTTTAGTTTACCACACTGGCCTGCTAGTTTTTGAGGATTAATGGATAGTTTTTGGTATCTAGCTGATGAGGTATTTACTTTTCTAAGATCGTTTAACCATGTTGAACAACACAACTCTCTTCCACACGAACCAATTCCTCCAAGTCTTGATGCCTCTTCTCGTAATCCAACTTGTTTCATTTCAATTCTGATTTTAAATTCTCTAGCATACCTTTTGATTAATTCTCTAAAATCTACTCTTCCATCAGCAGTATAATAAAAAATTACTTTTGATCCGTCCGCTTGAAATTCAACATCAGAAATTTTCATTTTTAAACCCAATTCGATGGCAATTTGTCTTGCCTTAATTTGAACCTCGGATTCTTTTTTGATCATCGCCTGCCATTTATTTATCTCTTTCTCATTTGGATAACGTAGTAATGACATAAATTTATCTTCTATATTAATTCCCTTCCTTTTCATTTGATTCTTAACAAGTTCTCCTGTCAAAGTAATTTCTCCAATATCATATCCTTTTTCAGACTCGGTAATTATTGGATTTCCTTTGGATGCTACTAAATCGTTATTTCTAAAATATTCTTTTCTACCATTCTTAAATCTAACTTCAACAATTTTAAATGGAAAAGAGGAAGCAGATATATCAGCTAGCCAGTCAAATACAGTCAAAGCTCCACAAGTTCCACTTGCACAATTACCATTGTTATTGCATCCTCTTGGGAGTCCATTACTTCCTTTATTACAATTATTACATCCCATTAATTATCAAAAGTTGTTATATTACTTATTCTTCCCTTTTTAAAAATATGATTACTATTCTTTTGTCCTTTTCTTAGCTTTTTTTGAACCTCAAAAGGCATTTCACTAATTTCTGAACAGTGGTGAGAACAACAGTTTTTCATTTTTAATTTACAATTATCACACTGAATAAATAATAGATGACAAGCATCATTTGCACAGTTGGTGTGTATGTCAAAGGGTGTTCCACATTGATGACATTTTGCAACAACCTCATCACTTACTTTTTCAATACGCCTATTATCAAAAACGAAATTTTTGCCAATAAAATTGTTCTCTAATTTTCTATTTTCAACCTGTTTAACATATTCGATAATTCCACCATCTAATTGATATACATTTTTAAATCCTTTGTGTTTAAAATAAGCGCTTGCTTTTTCACACCTGATGCCTCCAGTACAATACATTAACAGCTTTTTATCTTCTTTATGATCTTTAAGCTCATCTTCGATTAGGTCTAAAGAATCCCTAAACGTATCAACATCAGGACAAATCGCATTTTTAAAATGTCCAATCTCACTTTCGTAGTGATTTCTCATGTCAAGAATTATAGTATTTTTCTCTTTCATCAGTTTATTGAATTCCTCTGCATTTACGTGAATTCCTTTTTTTGTAACATCAAAAGTTTCATCGTTTAATCCATCGGAAACAATTTTATCTCTTAACTTAATTTTTAGCTTTAGGAAAGATTTCATTTCGTGTTTTAATGCAATATTCAGTCTAACATCACTAAGAAAAGAAATAGATTTTAAGTGCTCAGTAAAGGTTTTTAAATTTTCTTCAGGAAGAGACAATTGAGCATTGACCCCCTCTTTTGCAATATAAATTCTTCCGAGTACATCCAGGTTATTCCAAAAAATAAATAAATTGTCTCTAAATTGTTTAGGGTCATCAATCTTTGCATATTGATAAAATGAGAGGGTAATTCGTTTTTGATTCAAAGCATCTAAAATCTTAGATCGCTCCTCAGAACTTAATTTATTGTACAGTTGCATGCTATACCAATTTAATTTAGTAACAAAAGTAGATAAAAAAGATAAAAATCGTCTATAAGTATATTGTATTGTGTAAAAAGATATCCTAAATTAGTAATGATAAAAAATTAGTTATGGCCAACGATAAAGCAGATAAGTTAAAAGCGTTAAAATTAACCCTTGAAAAGTTAGATAAGACATACGGAAAAGGAACTGTTATGAAAATGGGTGACTCACCAGATGAAAATGTAGAGGCAATTTCATCGGGGTCACTTGGTTTAGATATTGCTCTTGGGGTCGGTGGATACCCAAAAGGTAGAGTAATCGAAATTTATGGTCCGGAATCATCCGGAAAAACTACATTAACATTACATGCTATAGCTGAATGTCAGAAAAAGGGGGGTATAGCAGCTTTTATTGATGCTGAACATGCGTTCGATAGATTTTATGCTGAAAATTTAGGTATTGATATTGAAAACCTAATCATCTCTCAACCTGATCATGGCGAGCAAGCGCTAGAAATTACTGATAATTTGATCAGATCGGGAGCTATCGATATGGTAATAATTGATTCTGTTGCAGCTCTTACCCCTAAAAGTGAAATTGAAGGAGAAATGGGTGATTCAAAAATGGGTCTACATGCGAGGCTTATGTCTCAAGCGTTAAGAAAACTTACTAGCTCAATAAGTAAAACTAATTGTACAGTAATTTTCATAAATCAGTTAAGAGAGAAAATAGGAATAATGTTTGGTAATCCTGAAACAACAACGGGTGGTAACGCTCTTAAATTTTATGCTTCAATTAGATTGGATATTAGAAGGTCGACTCAGATAAAAAGTAGTGATGGGGTTGTGATGGGTAATAAAACTAGGGTAAAAATTGTAAAAAATAAAGTTGCTCCCCCTTTTAAATTAGCTGAGTTTGATATTATGTACGGAGAAGGTATTTCAAAAGTCGGTGAAATAATTGACTTAGCTGTTGAGGCAGAAATAATTAATAAAAGTGGTTCTTGGTTTAGCTATGACGGTACAAAACTGGGGCAAGGAAGAGACGCCGTTAAAAATTTACTAAAAGACAATCCAGATTTAATGGAAACACTTGAAGCCAAGCTTAAAGAAATCATTTAAGAATTTTTTAAATCGTCAAGCATTAATTTTCTTACGTCTTTACTTAGTTTTACTCTATCTTCTTTAACCATCCCTTTGGTATCAATTGGGTCATGAATTTTTACCCGAAGCCTTCCAGGCGAGCCCTTAGATCCTCCGACTAGTCCACCAAAACTCCATGGAAAGCGTTTTTTGTTATCTAAAAAAGTCATAGGTACTATTGGGATCTGATGTTCAATTGCCATGCTAAAAGCTCCGTGCTTAAATGGTGCTAATTCGACGTCTAAGTCAGGAACTGTTCCCTCAGGGAAAATTGCTATACTAATTCCAGAGTTTAATTTTTTCTTAGTTTGTTTAAAAACCTCTTTCTTACTCTCATTACTGGACCTGTCTACTAAAATCATTGTTCTTTTATAAATATATCCGTAAATAGGAATTTTTTCTAATTCTTTTTTACCTATAAAAACCAGTGGATTTTTTCTAACTGTTGAAACTAACAACATTACATCAATCATTGAAACGTGGTTGGCAACAAATATATATGGAGTATCAGATTTAATATTTAAGCTTCTATCTCTAGATGGAATCATCCCCATAAAAAATAAAATTAAATCAGACCATAAAACCCCCATAACATAAAATTTACTGTACCAATTTTTATTTATAAGAATAAAAATAAATGCAGGAAAAATTACTATGATAGTGCATACAAATACTAATATGTAAAACCATATATTATAAAATGTCCAGAAAATGTACTTAGCTACCTTCACAAGTTTCAAAACTAGTTAATTTATTTTAATAAAAACTTTAACTTTGTTTTATGGGTAAAAAATTAAAAAGAGTTTTAACCGGAGTTCAAAGCACTGGTGTACCACACTTAGGAAATATTCTAGGAGCTATAATTCCAGCAATTAATTTTTCAAAAAAAAATGATGTTGAAACATATTTATTTATTGCTGATTTTCATTCATTGACTCAAATAAAAAATTCTAGATTATTACAAGAAAATACTTTACATACTGCCTCTGCTTGGTTAGCTTGTGGATTAGATCCATCAAAAACTGTATTCTACAGGCAAAGTGATGTGCCGCAAGTGACCGAACTTACTTGGTATCTAAGCTGTTTTTTTCCTTATAATCGTCTAACACTAGCACATAGCTTTAAGGATAAAAAAGATAGATTAGATGATGTAAATGCTGGACTTTTTAACTACCCAATGCTTATGGCTGCGGATATCTTGCTATATGATGCTCAAGTTGTACCTGTTGGAAAAGACCAGCTTCAACATCTAGAAATTACCCGAAATATTGCTAGTAGATTCCATAATGTTTATGGTGAAACTTTTATCCTACCTCAAGAACATTTACAAGAAGAGACTAAACTAATCCCAGGAACTGATGGAGAAAAAATGAGTAAGAGTAAAAATAATATCATTGACATCTTTTCATCAGAAAAGGAATTAAAGAAGCAGATACAATCTATTAAAACTGACTCAACTTCACTTGAAGAACCTAAAGATTGGGAAAATTGTAATCTTTTTAAAATATATAGCCTTATCGGAAATGTTGATCAAATCAATACTATGAAAAAAAATTATGAAAACGGAGGTTATGGATACGGACATGGGAAAAAAGATTTGCTTGAACTTATACTAAACAAATATTCCAAAGAAAGACAGAAATACAACTACTATATTTCCAACCCCAGTGAAGTAAATGAAATACTAATCCATGGAGCTTCAAAAGCGAAACTAGTAGCTGATGAAGTTCTTTCAAGAGTTCGCAAAAAATTAGGTTATTGAAATAAATATTTCATGAAATTTTATATATTAGATTCTTATAGACATAACCATGAAAATTAATTATCATATATTTAATTTATTACAAGATCATGATTGTGTAATTGTTCCAAAGTTTGGAGCATTTGTAGCAAGAAATATTTCTGCAAAGATTAGTCTTGATGGTTCAAAAATTTATCCCCCAAATAAAGAAATAACTTTTAATAAAAGTTTGATTAAAAGTGATGGTCTGTTAATCAATGAAATTTCGTCTAATGAAAATATTAGCTACGAAATGGCAAATAATAAACTTAATAACTGGGTTGTTAAATCTCACAAGAAAATAATTAAGCAGGGCTATATTGAAATAAAAAATATTGGCTCAATTTCATTAGAAAATGAAAAATATATTTTTACCCCAAGTCAAAATTCAATCTTTTTAAAAAGTTCTTATGGATTAAATTCAATGGACTCAAACGAAATAAAAAGAGCTTCAAATAATATAAGCAACTCATACTTAAAATATGCTGCAATTCTAATCGTGTTTTTATCTTTAGCTGGAATTTTCACTAAAAGTTATTTTGATAGTATTAACGAATTTAACGAAGCATCATATGCTCAAGCTAATTTAGAAATTGAGAAAAAAATACAAAAAGCTACATTTAATATAAACTCATCTTTGCCAACAGTTAAGCTTCCAATCAAAAAGCAATATGGTGACTTTCATATAATTGCCGGTTCATTTATGCTTGAAGAAAATTCATTAAAAATGATTGCTGAACTAAAAAATAAAGGATTTATTGAGGCTAGAAAAGTAGGTGTAAATAAATTCGGCTTGCTACAAGTCGCATATAACAGCTACGATACAGTTGAAGAAGCCAGGCTGGCATTAGCTGGAATTAGAATTTCTCAAGATATTAATGCTTGGCTTTTGATAAAAAACTAAACATAGAAGATATTAAAACACCGAAAGATTCTCTCACAATACTTACTGATTCCGTTTTACCAGGTGAAACAAATGCATTAAATAATTTGTTTGGTGGAGAGCTATTAGCCAGAATGGATAGAGCTGCTAGTATTTCTGCAAGACGTCATTCTGAACAAATTGTTGTAACATCGTCCGTTAATAATGTGTCTTTTGGGAAAGCTATACCAATCGGAACTACTGTTACAATCGAAGCAAAAGTTTCTAGAGCCTTTACAACTTCAATGGAAGTTTTTATTGATGTTTGGGTTGATGATGATAGTGGTAAAAAAATTAAAGCTAATGAGGCTATATATACTTTTGTAGCAGTTGATAGTTCTGGAAGGCCAACTAAGATTGATCAGATTCATCCAGAAACTGAAGAGGAGAAAAAAAGATATGATGCTGCTTTAAGAAGAAAACAATTAAGCCTTGTTCTGGCTGGTAAAATGAAAGCAGATGAAGCAACCGAGCTAAAAGCTATCTTTTCATAAATTACATTTTATAAATCCATAATCTCGGATTTTGCGGGACCCCGTTATTAAAAATACTGAAACTTAAAATAGTTTGTCCATTTAATGGGTCCGTTGCAATTCTACCTATAGAGTCCTTAGTCTTAAGTTTATCCCCTTTTTTCACATAAATATTTGAAAGATTTTTGTAGACAGTAAAGAAGTTACCATGTTGTATTAAAATTGTATGTGTATTGTTTTTAGATTTAATAATCGAATAAACCTCTCCGTTAAAAATAGTTCTTGCCTCAATATCACTTGATGTTCGTATTCTAACTCCGTTACTTTGAATGGTAGTAGTTTTTACGATTGGATGAGGTTGTTTTCCAAACCCTAAAACTACATTGCCTCTAATTACTGGAGATGGAAGTTTTCCTTTATTAGAGTTAAAATTTTTTGAAATTAATTTAGCCTCTTCGGTTAATTCAAATCTTCCATTCTTTTTTTTGGCTTTAGCCAAAGCCTCTTTAATCAATCTTTGAATTTTTTTATCTATTTCCCTCGTTAATTTCTGCTTTTGTTTGATTTCTGATGAATATCTTTTTTGGTTTTTATTAACCTCTGCGATTAAATTATTTAAGCCTGTATATTCCATACTTAAATCTCTATTTATTTCTTCATTTTCATCGATTAATAACTTCTTATTTGTTTTTTGTGAATCAAGTACAATGATAACATTTTTTATTTCATTAGAATTGATCTTAATTTTTGATAAAGTTTTATTTTGAAAATTTGCATACTGTTTAAAATATTGAATTCTTTTATATGCTTGCTGAAAGGACGTAGATGAAAAAATAAACATTAATTTATTTAAATTTGATTTTTTCTTATACGCTGACAGAAGCATTTTAGAAAGTTCTTCTTTTAAAGTAAGTTCTCGTTCTTTTAAATCAGATAAGCGGTTTTCATTTCTATCAATTTCTCTCAATATTAAATTTAATTGGCTATTTATATTATTTATTAAGTTTTGCTGTAGTTTTATCTTATAATTTATATCCTCAGCGTTAGAAACAATTTGTTTTTTTTGTTTAGAATTTGTTGCTAGTTTTAGTTCAATTTTTTTAATGTCGTACTGAATTTGTTTTTTTTGATTTTCTAAATCCTGCTTATTTTGCGAGCTTATACTTGAAGATATCAATACAATTACTAATAAAATTATTCTTGATAAATTCATTTTAAATCTATTCTCTTATAGTTTTTTGGAACTCTAAATGGAACATTAATTTTATCCAATGATGATATTGATTTTATTTCAACATTAAAGTTCTCAAGGCCGTTATTTATAAACCGGATTTTTGTAGGAAAATTTTGATTTTCAACTTTAATATATTCATCATATACTACCTCAAATAAGTTTTCATCTGTAGAGAAAGTTTGCTTAATTATAGTAAAGTTATAAGGGCTTATTGTCACTGTTGATTCTACATCTTTTGAATTTAAAATAAATTGATTTTCTTTAAAAATATAGCTATCCTTTGATTTTTGAAATAATGAAGATGGAGAGAATTTTTCGATTAGTATACCCAAAAGTAAATTTTGCAGAATTTCAAAATTTGCCTTTATTCCAATCTTATCATTCACATAACTAAAATCAGTAGCAAAAAAGTTTTTTTCTATTTTATTATAGTACTTTATAGAATCATTATCAATTAAAATTCTTGCAGCTCCGAGTGCAGCATTAATCCACAATTTTTCACCTGATGAAATTCTAAAAGTGACTGTATTAGATTTCATCTTTTTATTATCTCTAAAAGAAACTTTAGCTTTAGCTTGAATATATTCAATACTGTTTGCTTTCTTATTTGTACTTCTTATCGATTTTTGGGCGGAGTACTTTCTATTGTCTTGGTCAGTATTTGTTGAAGCATTATTCAGCAATGAACATGAACTTAAAGAAAAAATTGACAATAAAATAATAATTTTTTTCATACTTAAATTCTAAACGCCTGTGCTTCCAAAACCTTTATCTCCCCTGACAGATTCATCTAATTTATCTACAGCCTCCCATTCAATTGTTTCATGCTTAGCTATAATCATTTGCGCTATTCTATCTCCTGTGTTAATCTCAAAATCTGAATCAGATAAATTTATAAGAATTACTCCAATTTCACCACGATAATCTGCATCAATTGTTCCAGGTGAATTAAGAACAGTAACCCCTTTCTTTAATGCCAAACCACTTCTAGGCCTAATTTGAGCTTCGTATCCTTGCTGTAAGGATATAAATAATCCTGTTTTTACAACTAATCTTTGGAAGGGTTTAAGTACAATGGATTCCTCTAAATTAGCCCTCAAATCCATACCTGCAGAGAAAAGTGTCTCATATTTGGGAAGTTCGTTTTTAGATTTATTTATTATTTTAACTATCATCTAATTAATTTAAGTAGGTTTATTATTCTTGTTTTTTCTTTTAATAAAATTACTAGATTCATAATCAATACACATGAAATTCCTACTAATAAGTTATCTCTAAATCCGTAAAAGGATATTGAAGAAAGTGAAATTGACAACATCAAATAAAATATTATTTTTCCCAAATTATAAGGGATTGGATAATACTTTTTCCCAAAATAATATGACAACAAAGCCATTGTTAAGTATGCTAATAATGTTGCTATTGCTGAGCCTAAGTAGCTAAATTTTGGGATTAAAATTATATTCAATAATAAAGTAATAATTGCTCCTAATGATGAAATGTATGCGGCAAACTTAGTTTTATCTGTAACCTTATACCAAACAGATAAGTTTTGATAAATCCCAAGGCAAAAATTAGCAAGCAGAATTATTGGAACAATATAAATTGCCTGCCAATACTCAGGGTCGCCAATAAAAATTACTTTTAAAACATCTAATGAAACAACGACTAAAACCAATATAGAAGACCCAATTATAATAAATGTTTCAAGGATTAGAGCATAGCTGTTAGCTGAATTTTTCTTATCTGCTTCGCTAAAGAAAAAAGGTTCAATTGCTAATTTATATGCAGTTGAAAATAGTGTCATAAAAATTGCTAGTTTATAGCATGCAGCATACATACCTATCTGGGTTTTAGCAACAGAAGCGGGAAGAAGAAAATCTAAAAGAATTTTATCAAATGTTTCATTAATAGTAAAAGCCAGCCCTGAAATTAAAATTGGAAAACCATAAGCTAGCATTCTTTTTAGTAATTCAATATTAGCTTTGTAATTTATTTCAAAATAAAAAGGTAGTAACAGTAATAAAGAAGAAATACTAGCTATTAAATTAGCAATGAAAATATAAGCAACCTCATAATTTTCAATATATATACTTTCTAATATTTCATATGAGCTTATTAGGTCTTTAAGGAAAATTAACAGAAAAATATTTAATGAAAAATATATTATTACATTAATTATTTTAACGACTGAATATTTAATCGCAGATCCTTTTAATCTCAAATAAGCAAATGGAATAACAGTCAGTGCATCTACAACTAGTATCCATACAATTATGCTTAAATAACCTGTGCTAATACCTGTAAAATTGGAGATATTTATTTTAAAAATACTAAATATAGATGCGAATAAAAACGAAGAAACAAGTATTGAAACTGCAGCTGTATTCAAAACGTCCTTTTTGTTTTTTTCTTTGTTATAAAATCTAAAAAAAGATGTTTCTAAACCATAGGAAAGGATAACATTAAAAAGGATTATATAAGAAAAAATTAGTGAAAGTGTACCAAACTCTGAAACCTCACTTATTACGCTTTTATCAGTATGAACTCTGACAAGAATAACACTGATTATTCGAGGGAAAACAGTCGCTATTCCGTAAGTAATTGTTTGTTTAAATAATTGCAGAAATTTTCCCAATCTTAATTAGTTTATTCACTAAAAATAATCGAATAATACTTGGAATGCAAAAAGAGAGTAACTAACTATCCATTTAATGCCTCTGCACCACCAACAATTTCAAGAATTTCGTTTGTGATAGCTGCTTGCCTAGCTTTGTTGTAAGTAAGCTTAAGTTGGTCTCTAAGCTCTGTGGCATTATCAGTTGCCTTGTGCATTGCTGTCATTCTTGCCCCGTGCTCCGAAGCATACGAGTCTCTAATAGATTTGTATAACTGAGTTTTTAAAGATTTTGGAATTAATTCAGAGATAATTTCAACCTGAGAAGGTTCAAAAATATAATCAGAAGATTCCTTTTGATCATTTTCAGAATCATTATTTTCGATTGGAAGATATTGCTCCTGGATTACTATTTGAGTAGCTGCATTTTTAAACTTATTGTACACAATTTGAACACTATCAAACTCTTTATTAAGAAACATGCTCATAAGTTTTTCAGCGATTGCAGAAATATTTTCAAATGTTAAATCATCGAATATCTCATTATTAGTCTGAACGACATTATAGTTTTTTGATAAAATATCAGCTCCCTTTTTACCTATACATAGGAACGATACACTTTCATCGGAAGAATTAGCAATCTCTGTGCATTTCTTTATTACGTTAGAATTAAATGCACCACATAAGCCTCTGTTTGAGGTAACGCAAACAATTAATTTATTTTTCACTTTCCTAGGACTCAAATAAACATTTTCAAAATCAACAGAAGATGATAAATTAACCAACATTTGAGTAAGTTTATCAGAATAGGGTCGCATAGCAGTAATAGCATCCTGAGCTTTCTTTAGTTTTGCTGCAGACACCATTTTCATAGCACTTGTAATCTGCATCGTTGACGATACAGAAGATATTCTATTTCTGATTTCTTTTAGATTAGCCATAAATTAGAACTTTGAAACTAAATCAGCACACACCTTTTCTAATGTGCTAGTTACCTCGTCTGTTAATTTTCCTTGTTTAATCGAAGATAAAATTTTTGAATGTTTATCATTCAAAACCCTAATATATTCTGATTCAAATTCTTTAACCCTATCAACTGGAATATCTCTTAATAAATTCTTTGAGCCTGCATAAATAATTGCAACCTGATCTTCAACCTTAAAAGGGTCATTTTGAGCTTGCTTTAATATCTCAACATTTCTTTTACCTTTTTCAATAACATTTAAAGTGGCAGCATCTAAATCAGATCCAAATTTAGCAAATGCTTCAAGTTCTCTGAACTGAGCCTGATCTAATTTAAGAGTTCCTGAGACTTTTTTCATCGATTTAATTTGTGCTGATCCTCCAACTCTTGATACAGAAATCCCAACATTAATAGCAGGCCTAACTCCTGAATTAAATAAATCAGACTCTAAAAATATCTGGCCATCCGTGATAGAAATTACATTAGTAGGAATATATGCTGATACGTCGCCAGCTTGTGTTTCAATTATCGGAAGTGCGGTTAAAGAGCCTCCTCCTTTTACAATTTTCTTTAAGGATTCTGGAAGATCATTCATTTCTTTTGCGATAGCATCATCGTTGATTACTTTTGCTGCTCTTTCCAATAACCTTGAGTGTAAATAGAATACGTCTCCAGGATATGCTTCTCTACCTGGTGGTCTTCTTAATAATAAAGATATTTCTCTATATGCCACTGCTTGTTTTGAGAGATCATCGTAAATAATCAATGCAGGCCTTCCAGTGTCTCTAAAGTACTCCCCAATTGATGCTCCCGTAAATGGTGCATACACCTGCATTGCAGCAGGATCTGATGCATTTGCTGCAACAATAGTTGTATATGCTAATGCTCCTTTATCTTCTAATATTTTTGCAATACCTGCAACAGTTGAAGCTTTCTGTCCGACTGCAACATAAATACAATATACTGGCTCACCTGCGTCATAAAATTCTTTTTGATTTAGAATAGTATCAATACAAACGGTTGTTTTTCCAGTTTGTCTATCACCAATAACTAATTCTCTTTGACCTCTACCTATAGGAATCATTGCGTCAACAGATTTAATTCCGGTTTGTAATGGCTCATTTACTGGTTGTCTAAAAATTACACCTGGAGCTTTTCTTTCTAAAGGCATCTCATAAAGTTCTCCTTTTAATTCACCTTTTCCGTCGATTGGATTTCCTAATGTATCAACAACTCTACCAACAATCCCTTCTCCAACTTTAACTGAAGCAATCCGAGATATTCTTTTTACAGTATCTCCCTCTTTAATATCAGTTGAAGATCCAAGTAGTACGATACCAACATTGTCCTCCTCTAAATTCAGAACAATTCCTTGTGTACCATTCGAAAATTCTACTAATTCACCATACTGGGCATTTGATAACCCATATGCTCTGGCGATTCCATCACCAACTGTAAGAACACTTCCGATCTCATTCAGAGATGATGTTGAATCAAAATCTTTTAGTTGTTTTTTTAAAATAGCTGAAATCTCAGCTGGATTTACTTCGGCCATAGTCTTTAATTTGTAAGTTCTTTTTTTAAGTTATTTAAGTTTTGTTTTACACTGGCATTATACTCTTTTCCGTCAAACCTAATTATGAATCCACCAATAATACTTGAATCTATAATATTCGTTAAACTAATAGACTTGGGGTCAGATATATTAATCTTAGATAATATTATTGATTTTAAATCCTCATTAATAGGTGAAGCGGATATTACGGTTGCCTCTTTAATATCATTGTGCTTGTTATAAAGCTGTATAAAACTAATTGCAATATCGCCAATAATCGGAACTCTTTTGTTGTGAATTAATAAATCAATAAGCTTTTCAGTTATCGTATTATTATTTTCTAATAGAGATAAAATTGCCTTTTTCTTATCCTGATAATTAATTTGAGAGTTTGACAATAAGCTTTTAAAATCTGATGAATCACCATATAGATCTTTAATGAGGCTCATATCTTTATAAACTTCGTTTATAAAATTTTCCTCATTAGCAATGTCATACATTGCCTTTGCATATCTTATGGCGGCTCTAGACTGCATTAATTAAGTTTGGTTTTATCTAGAATATCTTGAATATTCTCTAGTTGTTTTTCTTTATTGTCAAGCTCTTTCGAAAGGAGTTTTTCAGCGATGTTAAGAGATAAATCTACCACTGTATTTTGCAATTCTTTCATTGCAGCTGATTTTTCATTTTCTATTGCTGTTTTTGCAGCCTCAACAAGCTTATTAGCTTTTTCTGTTGCCTCACTTTCAGCATCAGCAATAATCTTTGATTTTATCTCTCTGGCTTCCTTAAGTAAAGACTCTCTTTGAAGTTTTGCTTCATTTAAAATCTTTTCATTGTCAGCTTTAAGATTTACCATCTCTTCTTTCGCTTTTTCAGCAGCAGAAAGAGCATCTTTTATCGATTCTTCCCTTTCATTAACTGCCCCTAAAATTGGCTTCCATGCGAATTTTGCAAGGATGAAATATAGAATAGCAAAGGAAACAGTTGTCCAAAAGATAAGTCCAATGTCTGGGGTTACTAAGTCCATAATTAATTAATTATAATAATTTCTATGCCTACTTAATAAGCGATACTACTACAGCAAATAATGCAACTGCTTCAACGAAAGCAATTAATACAATTGCTGATCCTTGTAACTTTCCTTGCATTTCAGGCTGTCTTGCCATAGCTTCCATAGCTGATCCTCCAATTTGACCGATACCAATACCTGCACCAATAGCGGCTAAACCCGCACCAATAGCAGCAAAGGCTCCGTAATCAACTAATGTTTCTTGTAAAAAAATAATTAAACTCATGTTTGTAAAAATTTAAAATTAATGTTCGTGTTCTTCAATTGCACTACCTATATACAAGGCAGACAACATTGTAAATATGTATGCCTGAATGGCAACAACTAAAACTTCAATAAGACTGATGAATACCGAAAAGAATAATGACGCCGGAGCTAACCATAAACTTTTAAAAATAAAAATCAGTGATATTAAGCTTAATATTATAATATGCCCAGCTGATATGTTAGC
>CEVX01040525.1_pt1 | contig 14763 bp, 6 predicted proteins | sample 356561 | NCBI WGS metagenome assembly CEVX01 (sample SAMEA2623886, study PRJEB7988) | marine metagenome | biome: marine biome (ENVO:00000447); feature: surface water layer (ENVO:00002042); material: "saline water (ENVO:00002010), including plankton (ENVO:xxxxxxxx)" | depth 5 m | reverse complement strand
CCTTGCTGAGGTTCTTGCCTCCAACTAGAATCATAAGTCAAAACCAAAGAACCAGCAGCAGCACTCGAAACATCTATTTCAGGTGTAACAAGGGAAGCATTAAATTTAGCATCTGCCTTGTCATCATACTCGTCAGAGTCTCCCACAGCTATCACGCCCGTCCCCTTGGTAAACTGAGCACGGTCCTGTCCGGCCGTTGCGTTCCACGAAACTGGGTCAAGGAAAGTCCAGCCATCGAACTCTACAACATCATCCCCTCCGGCAGTTGGGCCATGGTCATCTCCAAATGCAACTACCCAGCCAGTTGGAGCCTCAGCTGTCCAATCAGTACCATCACCACCTGATTCACTATCAGATAAAAATGGTTCTAATTCCAAAGAATCAAAATTCTCTTCAAAGTAGATATCATCTGCACCTAGAACATTAAAAACAGTTGTTGCTAGTTGAGTATATCCATCATTTTCAAAGAATATGGCATAGTATTTTCCAGGCTCGAGGCCCTCAAGAGTTACTGATCCATCAGTAAATCCATCCCCTGAAGTCTGAGTCCCATTTACATACAACCACTTAAGACTACCAACCTCACCAGGAGTCATATCCGGACGATACAACCCAACCCAATCCTTGGCATTACCTGGGCCATTACTGAATTCAACGGTTATTGGCGAACCAGATGTGTAGACAGATCTAGTAGTCGTCACACTCGGTGGATCAACCAGAGTAAACTCAACCGTTGCCATCTGTTCATAGGTGTCATTGACAAAGAATATGGCAACATAATCACCTGCTGAAAGTGGGCCACCCAATTTGTCATGTGCAAACTCAATGGTCCCTTCCGTCAAACCTTCACCAGCCGTTTGTGTTCCTCCAACATATGACCACTTCAGGCTTCCATCAGTACCCGGAGTCATATCTGGACGATATATCCCAACCCAATCCTTCGCGTTACCTTGGCCATTATTGAATGTGGCGTTTACAGTTTCACCCGTCAAATAAACAGTCTTGTCTGTTACAAGCTTAGGATCATTCGGACCTGGTCCAGATGGTTTTGCTTTGACTGTGATATTATCTATTGCCCACCACCAGTTATTATAACCTTGATGATCCCATGTAATCACTGCTGAGCTCGCTCCGGCAGGATTATTTAATTCCAATTCCACAGTCTCATTGTAGGCAGTTGGAGTATCTGGATTCAGCTCAAGCAATGTGATCTGTTCGCCACCGTCAAATGAAACCAAAACCTTTCCACTTTGAGGCTCTTGTCTCCAACTTGAATCATATACGAGAAGTAATTGATTTTCTCCTGCACCAGAAATATCAATCGAAGGAGTCGACAGTGAGGCATTGAACTTGGCATCTGCCTTATCATCATACTCGTCCGAATCACCTACAGCTATTACTCCTGTACCCTTAGTAAATTGTGATCGATCTTGGCCAGCTGTTGCATTCCATGAGACTGGATCAAGGAAGGTCCAGCCATCAAACTCAACAACATCATCTCCTCCAGCCGTTGGACCATGATCAGCAGCTTGAGTAACAACCCAACCTGTTGGTCCAGCCGCAGTCCAATCCGTGCCATCACCCCCTGATTCACTATCAGATACAAATGGCTCAAGATCCAAGCTATCAAAGTTTTCAGCGAAGTATACCCCCTCTGGTAAGGTCTGAGAAACAGGGGCCTTAGAATAAACAACTATATTATCAATGGCCCACCACCAGTTATTGTGACCTTGATGATCCCAACTAATCACAGCCGAGCTAGCTCCTTCAGGGTTTTCAACGTTTATTACAACGGTCTCATTATAAGCCGTAGGAGTGTCAGGGGTCAGCTCTAACAATGTTACAGGATCAGCTCCATCGAAGGATATTGTTACTTTGCCAGCTTGAGGTTCCTGCCTCCAGCTGGAGTCGTATCTAACTACTAGTGAATTCGGCTGAACTCCTGCAAGGCTTATTGAAGGAGTTGACAAAGATGCATTAAACTTTGCATCTGCCTTGTCATCATATTCATCAGAGTCCCCCACTGCTATCACTCCCGTACCCTTGGTGAATTGAGCACGATCCTGCCCTGCTGTTGCGTTCCATGAAACTGGATCAAGAAAGGTCCAACCATCAAACTCTACTACATCATCCCCACCGGCTGTTGGTCCATGGCCATCTCCAAATTTAACCACCCAACCTATTGGAGCTTCAGCTGTCCAGTCTGTACCATCGCCACCTGACTCACTATCAGATACAAATGGACCCAATTCCAGACTATCAAAATTCTCTGAGTATAGCGGCTGAAGTTCTCCAGTAATTTCAATATTATCAATCGCCCACCACCAATTATTGTGGCCTTGATGATCCCAAGAAACAGTAACGCTCTGAGCCCCCTCAGGATTATTAAGCCTCAAGGTAACAGTATCATTATAACCTGTTGGGGTATCTGGTGTGAGCTCTAGCAGTGTTGTAGGTTCAGCTCCGTCATAAGAAACCAAAACTTTTCCTTGCTGCGGCTCTTGTCTCCAACTTGAATCATATTTTAAAATCAAGCTTCCTGGATCATAACCAACAATACTAATTGCTGGAGTGGAAAGAGATGCATTAAATTTAGCATCTGCCTTGTCATCATACTCATCAGAATCGCCCACTGCGACAACACCTGTACCCTTGGTAAACTGACCTCTATCTTGGCCAGCAGTTGCATTCCATGAAACTGGATCAAGGAAGGTCCATCCATCAAACTCCACTACATCATCTCCTTCTGCTGTTGGACCATGATCTTCAGCCTGAATCATACTCCATCCTTCAGGTCCTGCGGCTGTCCAATCTGTGCCGTCTCCACCTGACTCACTATCAGACACAAATGGCCCTAACTCCAAACTATCAAAGTTTTCGGAAAAAACAGAAGTAGAACCAGGATTAAGAAGAACACTAACCGTGGCAGGGTTACTGTTTGCATCTCCTGCTGAATTACCAACAGACAGACTGTAAGCACCAGAATTATCTTCTGTTAATTGATTTAGTTCTAAAACTGGACCTTCTTGGCCAGCTATAGCTTCACCATCTTTATACCAGGTATAAAACAATGGTTCATCCCCATCTACATTCACTGACAGACTAACAGATTCACCCTCAAACGCTTCAACACTGGCTGGCTGAGAAGTAATAACTGGAGGTGCCTTGCCAACTGTTACTTTAATATTATCAATCGCCCACCACCAGTTGTTGTACCCTTGGTGGTCCCATGTGATCACTGCTTCTTTTGCCCCCTCAGGATTACCTAATGGCAAAGTTACAGTCTCATTGTAGGCAGTTGGAGTATCTGGACTCAGTTCAAGCAGTGTGATCTGTTCACCCCCGTCAAATGAAACAGTAACTTTTCCGCTTTGCGGCTCTTGCCTCCAACTAGAATCATAAACCAATATAGCCGTGCCCGGCTTTACTCCATCCAAACTAAACGCAGGGGTAGAAAGAGATGCATTAAACTTTGCATCTGCAGCATCGTCGTACTCATCAGAATCTCCGACAGCTATAACGCCTGTTCCCTTTGTAAATTCAGCACGATCCTGCCCTGCAGTTGCATTCCATGAAACTGGATCAAGGAAGGTCCAGCCATCGAATTCCTTAACAGCTTCTCCGTCCGCAGTCGGGCCATGATCATCTGCCTTGGCCGTAACCCATCCAGTTGGAGCAGTAGCAGTCCAATCTGTTCCGTCTCCTCCAGATTCGGTTGATGATTCAAACCCACCTAATTCAAGGCCATCAAAGTTTTCAGCAAAAATTGGTTTTGGTTCACCGGCAAGAATCAGATTATCAACTGCCCACCACCAATTGTTTCCAGCATCCAAATATCCAAAAGTGAATTTAACTGTACCGGCGCCATCAGGATTGTTAATGGAAATATTGACTGTCTCATTCGGATTATGATCGTGGTAATAAGCAGCATCTCCGCCTTCTGATTCCCACCTCATTATCTCAATAGGATCTCCGTCATCAAATGTGGCTTCAATAACAGCCTTTTGTAAAACTTCAGGCCGCCAACTGGAATGAAAACGCAAAACTAAAGAATTTTCCATAATACCATCTAGTGAAATTGGTTCAGTAGTAATGAATGCATTCATATTACCACCCTCACGAGCAGAATCGTCCCACTCATCACCATCGGCAATTGCTGCAGCGCCAATTGCTTTTTTAAATTCTGAACGACGCTGATTCCCAGCTGTTTGACTCCACCATTTTACGTCGGCAATACTCCAACCTGCCCATTCGGTTACACCGTCCAACTCTGGATAACCTTCTTCGTCCTCTAAACCTTGCCATGCCCAAGTCCCTGGAACCTCTTCATCATTAATGAACCAGCCAGCTGGAGGTGTCTTTGTCCAAACCTGTTCCCCTGCCAAACCTTCATCCACATTAGGACCTAGTTCTAATCCTTCAAAATCCTCACTCCAAACAGTAACCCCCAAACTAGCTTGAACGCTAACAATACCTGCTGAGCTTAAAATCTCACCTGCCTCATTGGTTACTTTAACTGTATAATTGCCAGCATCGGAAACACCTGCCTGAGCAATTGAAAACTCGGCGCTTGTAGCCCCTTCAATCAAAACTCCATTCCTAAACCATTGGTACGATAAAGGAGCTCCTCCGTCGGCTAATGCGCTAACACTAAAGCCCTCACCCTCGCCGATCTCAACATTGTTTGGTTGGGTTACCATCGTTGGAGGAACTACCCCTGCGTTCACAACCAAATTATCGATAGCCCACCACCAGTCATTTCCTGCTTCTCTCATTCCAAATGACAAAGACATTTTTTTGGAACCCTCAGGATTATCCAACGGAACGATTACAGTCTCATTTTGTGAGTCTGGATGGAAATTTGGACTGTTAGGATCTGAAACCCAGTTAAAAATCTCTAAAGGCTCTGCTCCATCATAGCTAACTGTAATATAAGCTTCCTGATGATAATTACTGTCAAATTCTGGTCTCCAACTGGATGCAAAAGTTGCAAAAAGAGTTCCAGCTGTCATTCCTTGTACATCAATTTCAGGAGTAGTCATTAATGTTTTAAACCAACCATTCTGAGCACTATCGGCATGGGATTGATCGTCCCACTCATCAGGATCTGCCACCGCCACTGTATTACTTGCTAAATTGAACGAGGATCGACTTTGATCTCCTGCCGCTTGTACCCACCAATCAAAATTTGCAAAACTCCATCCCGCCCATTCAGAAACTCCATCGGCATCGGGGAATCCATCACCATCATCATCGGGCAAATAGCCTACATGTTCTTCGTCATTACCAGGCACACCAGAACGATCAACTATCCAACCCTCAGGACCTTCCGGAGACCAAGCTTCCTCACTTGCAACCGCCTCATCAATATTTGGCCCCAGCACAACACTATCAAAATTTTCAAAGTAAACAGGAATTTCAAACTTAGTAGCAAACGACTTTTCGCCAGCTAAACTATCTGTATAAGTTACCTTTAATTCGTATTTACTGGCTTTAGCCAAAGCTAGATCGCCTGAAGCGGTAACTGTAAAAACTCCCTCATCTTCGGTTACTTCACTTGCAATAACATTTCCATTTAAAGAAAGAGAAAAAGAGCCTCCTCCAATAACAGTATCTCCTGAATCTATTACAACACCCAAACCTGTATCTGCATTAGCATAGGCAGCAGAAGGTATCCATTCTGTCACAAAAGAAGGAACATCGGGTAATTCCTTTGGCACACCAGCCGCTTGAGGACCTCCCAAAGCGCCGATTTGGCCGGCATTCAGAGAGTCAAAACGTAATTGAACACTACTGACGATAACCTCTTCAGATTCATTGTTATCATCTTGGAAAAGCGCAACTGACAACTCAAACGCTGTGTCTAGCGACCAACGGCCATCAAGCGCATCAGCAGGAACAGCGGTGCCTCCAACATAATCACCATCAATATAAAGCTTTCCTGTCCCCAAACCTTCCGAAGCTCCCTCCACGTTCATTACCATCACAACTCGATGCCACTCACCTGGAGTCAAGGTTCCAACCTCAAAACCTGCAGTCCCAATGCCATTATTGGCACTAACGTAAAACTCAGCATCACCTGCGCCAGCAACCCATTCGTCGCTTACAATTTCAATTAGCGCACGCTTCTTACCTGATGAAGTAAGCGGATAGTATATATCCATGATTGCAGTCCAATTATTAACAAGATCTCCCTCACCATTACTTGCTTCAGGTAAAATAATTTTCAGCCCTTGTTCAGGCGTCAACTTGGGTAGCTTTAAGACATTTGCAATTTCACCATTGATTCCAGGTATAGCTAAGGACTCAGTTGTTCCAAATTCTGCTATATCCCCAGTATCATCGAGATACTCCATATCCTCTCCAGCGGAGGCAGAAAGATCGGCCTCATCAAAATTCCATAGCCCAACATAAGAATCCTGAGCATGGACTTCAGCCGCACTTTGAAAACAAAACAGTAAGGCAACAAAAGATAGTAATAATCTTTTTTTAACTTTCATATATAGTTGTGATTGATTGGTTTGAGTCATTTTTGAAAAAAAGGGATTCGATTATTGTTAAAATATTAGAAGCCTGTGGCGAGAGAATTTTTCCGTGCATTTTGAGTACAAAACCTTGCATTTTCAGTAATTCAAAATGGAACACAAAAAACACTCACTCAACAAACTTGATAAAAATGAAAATATATAAGAAATACAACTAACCAATCACGGTTAAGTAACAAGAATGTAAAAACTATTTGGTGAAAGAGGAAAACTTAATAAAAAGAAGCAATTAAAGATTCTTTATAGAAGATTCAATTTGATCAAAAGACTCACATACTGAATCAGCCGTTGTATTATCTTTGTCTATATCTCTTGAAGCAGTGAACAGTATCGCTTTCATTCCAAGTCGCTGCGGGCCTTTCACATCATTATGATCCCTATCTCCAACATGCACCATTTCTTCAATCTTAACTCCAAGCTGCTCAGCAGCAGACTCAAACATAACACGATGCGGCTTACTTCGGCCAACTTCGTCGGAAAAGGCATATCCACTAAATGGCTTTGCTAAACCATGGTTTTCCAAAATTTTTCGTAAACATTTTCCGGGTGAAACGATTGCATCAGAAACAATACAAAGCTTGTATTGATTTGCCAAACGCTCAAGAACCGAGCTTGCCCCAGGCATGGCATCTGGGGGGATATCAACCTCCATTTCTTCATGCGCACGAACAACCTTGTTAAATGAAGCTTCTTCAAGTTCACGGCCCAATCCATTTAAAATAACCTTTAGCCTATGATCTATAGTCCAAGTTATGTGATGCTCCTTCCAAACCTTATTGAACGCTGCGTCACCAACATTATATGCAAGCTGCACCGTCTCTAAACTTATTTGATCTTCATTGTTCAATGCATCCCATAACAAATGACGGCGTTCATCAAATTTTGTACGCAACCCAAGTTCTGCGCGCTTATTTTCGTCAGAATCATCAACAACCAGCGTGTCCCAAAGATCAAATGTTATGGCCTTAATATTACTCATTTTTTATTCATTAACTATTCGCCGAAATAAATATTTTTAACCTCGGTACATGCTTCCATTGCAGACATTCCAAGGTCGCGACCAAGCCCGCTACTTTTGAACCCTCCAAAAGGCGCCTCAGTATGAACACTAGAATGACTATTAATGCTAATAACTCCACTCTCAACCCTTTTAGCAACGCGCATTGCACGGCTGAGATCTTTTGACCAAACAGATCCACTCAAACCAAAGTTTGTGTTATTCACCTCAGATATCATTTCAGCTTCATCGGAGAAGGGACGCAAACAAACAACTGGCCCAAATATTTCCTCGCGCCAAACCCTATCGTTAAGTTTCGCGCCTGTTATCACCGCAGGCTTTAAATAGAAACCGCTTCCGCTCAACCTCTCCCCACCGGTTAAAATATTACGACCATCACCTTTAGCTTCAGCTATAAAAGACTCAGAAAGCTCCCTTTGAGCTGAACTAACCATAGGGCCAATCTGAGTTTCATCCAGCAACGGATTACCAATATTAAGCTTCTCTGTAGCGGCGACAAACTGACTAACAAAATCATCAAATATCGATTGTTCAATGAACATCCTGCTCCGAGCACAACAATCTTGCCCTGTGTTGGCAAAGACACTCATAGGAGACTCCAAAGCGGCACGTTGCCAATCAGCATCAGCAAAAACAATATTTGGCGATTTACCACCAAGCTCAAGTGAGACACGCTTAATATCATCTGCAGCAAGCTTCATTATTTTTGTACCGACCTCAGTTGATCCAGTGAATCCAATTTTACGAATTAACGGGTGAGTTGCTAGAGCATTGCCAGCCTCATAACCGCTACCTGGTAAAACCTGGAGAACACCATCAGGGAGTCCAGCTTCTTGAGCCAATTGGCCAAGAGATAATGCAGTTAGCGGAGTGAGTGAAGCAGGTTTTAGCACAACGGAATTTCCTGCTGCTAATGCCGGAGCAACCTTCCAACAGGCTATCAGAAATGGAAAATTCCATGGGGTAATTGCGGCTATGACACCCATCGGTTGCCGTAAAGTGAAGTCAAATCCACCTCTTGCCACAGGTATTGTTTGTCCACACAAGTGACCAATTGCTCCCGCATAATACTCAAAGACCTTTGCCCCTGCATCAATCTCCCAACGAGCATCGCTAATTGGCTTGCCCACGTTGCGAGTTTCAAGCTGCGCTATAGATTCGGTATTTTCGCGAATAAGCTTGGCAATACCGTGAAGCAACTCAGCGCGTTGACCTGGTGGCATATCGCGCCAGTTGGATTCAAAAGCCGCTTGACCCGCCTCTGCCGCTTGACCAATTTCATCAACCGTCGCAGAACTTACTTCTGCAAAATTTTCTTCTGTTGCAGGGTTCGTAACAACAAGCTTGCTAGCTCCAGAGCCTTCAAGCCATTGTCCGTTTAATAAAAGTTTTGTTGAAAATGTATTCACAGAGCCTTTAAAAAAAGTTCCTTTAAATCCTCGCGAGTAACTGGCACAGGATTGGTTTGGTGACAAGGGTCTAACCAAGCTTGATCAGTGAGTGAATCGATGTGCTGTTCCTCTACGCCAACATCCTCAAGTGACAACGGCATGCCACATTGCTTAATAAAATCTTCAATAAAATGAATCACTTGTTCATCTGCATCTGCATCACTAGATGAAACAACATCTAGACCACAGGCAATACCTATCCGCCGATAAACTCCAGGCTTTTGGCGAGAATTGAAACGCATTACATAAGGAAGACATATAGCATTAGCCGTTCCATGATGTACCCCGCATATCGCAGAGAGCGGATGAGCCAGCGAATGTGTTGCGCCAAGATCCTTTTGAAATGCTACGCCTCCCATTGCCGCAGCTACTAGCATATTACTTCTGGCTTCTGTATTTGAACCATCTGTAATTGCCGTCGGCAAAGCGCGAACAATAAGGGAAATCCCCTCAAGTGCTATACCATCACATAGCGGCTGAAATACCGGTGATGTAAACGATTCAATACAGTGAGTAAGGGCATCAAGGCCAGTTGCAGCAGTTAAAGCCGGCGGCAGTCCAACAGAAAGCTCAGCATCAAGAAAGACATACTTAGCCAATAATTCGGGATGAAAAAACATACCTTTGCTTTTTGCTCCTTCAGGTGTAACAACACCACTTCTACCAACTTCACTACCAGTGCCCGCAGTTGTGGGCACAGCAATAAAAGGTAAAATCCCACTCCAGTCGGCTTCCCAGTCGTAATCAATAAGCTTTAATTTAGGTTTTTTGATTAAGACACGACAAACCTTGGCCGCATCAAGAGCACTTCCCCCACCAAAACCAATAATGCCATCACATCCTTTCTCAATTGCCAGTTCTGCCGCACCACGAGTGTTAGCTTCAGTGGGGTTTGGCTGAACGTCTGAATACAAAAACCAGTCACGATTAAGCTCCCCAGGCAAAAATGCAGCCGTTAGCTTTTTAAACGAATCTGTCGTCAATAAACCTGCGTCAGTTACAACCATTGGTCTGTGAATACCAATTGAAATAAGCGTTTCATTAATCCGCCCAATCACACCAGGGCCAACTACCACATTTGTCGGAAAACTAAAAGAGGTCGATTCCATATGTTTTACTTATAACTATTTATAAATGATTCCAGAAACATTAGATAAAAGGCTCAGGTAATTCAATTACTCGGCTTGCATACCTCAGGGAGCTTCCCTTGACTGTCCTTCGTACGCAATACTGCAATAATTTTTGCAGCTTGATCCGTATTTAATGAATACCATTCCGATGAATCTACAGTACGAACAAACTGATGATATTTTCTTTGTGATCTATCAATAATATTAGGAACAGCCAAGCCAGCCTCTTTTGCTTTAATTGCCGCTTCACGCTGCTGCTTTAGTTGAGGAGACCATTTAGAAAGATAAGCGATGCGGCGGGCCGAGGGATCCCCACTTTTTCCCTTAGGCGCTATTAAAATGGCTCTTACCCCGTCATAAGCCTCATCATTTATACCTTTAATTGGAGGGATAGAAGTTGCGGGAGCGTGAAACAACTTCTTTTCACTTTCATCGTAATAAAAATCTAATGCTTCCAGTTCTTCTGAATTAAAAATGAAAAAAAACAAAATACTTAAGGCAAACAATAAGCCTGCCAATGAAAGTTGTTTTTTTTGAAAAGTTTGAAGCGCCATTTTAATGTGGACTAACTGGCGCTGACCACCAGCAAGCTGACTCGTCACAAGGGATAGTATTAGGATCTAAAATTTCAGCATGACCATCTCCAAATACATAATTAGATTTACCTCCATGACGCATAGCTCCCGGATCATTCTGAATAAACCTATTAAAGCCTGGTGAATTTGCATTGCCTAGCTCCTTCCAAATCCACCATGCATCATTAGGCCAACCACCAAGATTACTATGACCATCTCCAAGAAGAATCATCTCGGAAGCAGCTTCGACCGAACCCCATTTACATAAATTATCCTCATAACCTAAAGGGCGACCGAAAGGAGGTTGCGCCCCCCCTTTTACCCAATGCACATTTACTGCACCAATGCCACTTGCAATGCCTATTTCGCCAAATCTAAATTGCCCAACAATTGCTGGCTTGCCTAGGTGATAAACATCACCCTTTTTACCTTTAGTATTTTCCGTAGGGCAATCATAAGTTTGCTTAGATCCGCCCAAGAACATTTTCTTTTCCTTATCCCAAGTGGCTCCTAGATACTTGAACAAATAAGGTCTCCAACTTGATTCAAGCCCAGGAGTGACACGCTCCTGAATTGGGTTAAGCCAGTCATCATTGTCTCCAGAATACAATTTTACTGCTAAACCGAGTTGTTTAAGGTTATTGAGACAACTAATCCTTTGGCCCATCCCTTTAGCCTTAGCTAAAGCAGGTAAAAGCAATGATGCAAGAATCGCTATAATTGCTATAACCACAAGTAATTCAATTAACGTGAATCCTTGCTTCAGATCGTATGCTTTGGTTCTTGATTCTTTCATTGCTGTCTCAATCGCAACATTTGCTATTCACGGATTAAACGATAATATCCATTTGACTGATCAGCAATCTCAGCGGCAGAAGATTTTCCATCAGTATTAGGTACATCAACCCAATCGGGATTATCCAAACGAATTGATTTTTGAAGTTTCACCCCAATTTCACCTAACCAGTTAATTGTCACGAGGCCGCCATCTTGAGAAATACTTTTAATCACTGGAATAGAAGTGGGTAGTTCAGAAATACTATATAGGCCAAAGTTGTCGACAGCCCAATACCAGCTCCAAGTCCCATTCATAGCAAATCGAATTCGCACGCTCGACTGATTATTCGCCTGAGGCAAACTATGCAACTCGTAACGCTTTGACTCTACCTGACTGTCATTAACTCTAGCACTTATATGCGAAGCAAGTGTTGCATCAATAGGTGAACCGATGAACGCACCATAATTACCACCAATAGGCTCATCAAGAGGTTCCATATCCCAATACTCATCTTCATCTTGAAAAAGAATGTTATCAACTATTGCGACATCCGCCTGTTCTTTTTCAAAAGTTGCAACAGCATCAACTGAACCATCCTCACCAACAACTATGTCTGCCTCCTCAAGCATATAAATAACCGGCAACCAATTTTCTCCACCATCAATCGAATACTCCACACTGGCTGAGTTATCCTGATTCTGACAATAGTGACTATAAAATCCGAGGTGTACATTTGAATACTGACTAAGGTCAAAATTCTTTGTCTCAATAACTGTCATTAAGTTGGCATTGCGCAAAGATGAATCGGCGATTAAGAAATTCCCGTCTGGAAACTGCGACTTACCGTTAACAAACACCGGCGGAATTGAAGTCTGCGACTTTTCATTCCAATAAGGACTAGTCTTCCAACGGTCCAATGAAGTGTTAGCCCATCCAGAATAGGACATAGAAGTCCAATCATCAGGATCTTCCTCCCAAACAATTGTATCAGCCTCGTTGACGTAGCTTTTAACAACCCAACCCCCAGGCAATGAGAACTCATCTAAATCATCAAAAGATTCGAAGACAATAGGTTCGGGCAGCTTAAGGCTCTTGAAGTCGCCTATTGTAAAACTTCCAGAATAGGTTGCCTCACGTCGGTCACCTGAATCCTCGTTAAAAGTAAGCTCAAATATGTTATTGGATAACGGATTCAACAATTCATTTACTTGATAACTAACCTGATATCCATCTCCCACCCCAATCTTAACTTCTGTAACACTGACTCCATTGACTAAAACATCATTGAACGACAATTTAACCGAATCAGGATCAAGTTTAGCTTCGCCATTTTTGACTATCAAATTTATCAAAGGCATCGGATTAACCCCTTGACTCCCAGCAGCCGGACTAGCCTCGACAACTTCAGGCATTGAGCTAGGAGCGATGCTGTAGAGGCCAAAATTGTCGATCCCCCAATACCAGCTATAAGTCCCGCTCTTAGCAAAACGAAAGCGAACATTTTTTTGATCATCAGCTTCAGGTAATCGATAAGTTTCATAGCGTTTTGATCCTGATTGATCATCGTTGATTCGACCACTTATATAGGGAGCTAAGTCATCTGAAATATCAGAAGCAATGTAAGCACCATAAAACCCTCCTATCTCTTCAAATGTATCAGGATGATAACCTATAGCTATGTCTTCATGTTCTTGTTCAAAAGTAGCTACTGCATCAATATTGCCTGAATCGTCATTAACAATATCGTCACGATCGATCATATAAACCACCGGCAACCAGCTTTCACCTTGATCAATGGAATATTCAAGCGAACCAGAACTGTCCTGATTTTGAGCGTAATGACTGTAGAAACCTAGATGAACATCCTTCTTATTGCTTAGGTCGTAATCTTTAGAAAAAAGAAATGATATAAAATTGCCGTCTCTCGAAGCTGAGTCAGCAACCAGAGCATTCCCGTCTAGCGACTGCCTAACACCGTTAACAAAAACAGGCGGAGTTGAAAAAATTGATTTTTCCGCCCAGCTACCGCTATTACTCCAGCGACTCATTCCAACATTCACCCAACCTTCGTAGAATGCAGAAGTAAAATCGTCTGGATCTAGTTCGGAATTTATTTCCTGGGACAAATTGACCACCTCCCAATCTTCAGGCAATTCAAACTCCTCTATTTGATTGAAGTCTTGATAATGAATCGGATCAGGCATATCAATTTTAAGATAACTGGCGACATCAAAATCAACCGTAACTATCTCGCTTTTAACTGGATCGCTGTCATCCGAGAATTCAAGCTGAAACTTGTGACTCGAACCGGGTTCAAATAATCTATCGCTTGTATAGGAAACATTATTAAATCCATCTTCATCTGTAGTAATTTCTACCTTCACATCCTTACTGTCTAAACTCAACTTAACACTGTCAGATTTTAAAGCGGTTCCACCGTTTCGTATAATGGCTGAGAAAACAATTTCAGGATCCGCATTCTTCTCGCCATCCGCCGGAGAAATAGAAACCAATTTCAGTGAATCCGGTGCAGGTTGATGAACCTTAAAAAAAGTCTCTGCTAAAACTGTATAACCATCATCTTCAAAGAAAACAGCTTTGTAATTACCAGCATCTACCATCCCAGCATCAAAAGTAATCGCACCTGTTGAAACGCCTTCGGTTCCATCTTTACTTCCATCAACATAAAACCAAGCTAGACTACCGACATCTCCAGGAACCATATCCACCTTATATAACCCAACCCAGTCTTTGGGATTTGCCGGACCTACGAGAAAATCGGCTACTATCAATTCTCCAGGCATATAGATTTCCTTATCTGTTTTAACACTAGTGCCAATATCTCCTACTGTAAAAGTAGCCTTAGCTAATATCGTGTAGCTGTCATCCTCAAAGAAACGAGCTTCATATATACCTTCCTCAATCAAGCCATCAGAAAAAACTAAATCACCATCCGTTAAGCCTTCTCCACTTGTTTCAGATCCATTGACATATAACCATGCTAGGGAACTGGCTTCTCCCGCCACCATGTCAAATTTGTAGATCCCAACCCAATCTTTTGGATTACCTGGACCATCACTGAATGTAATAATGATCTCCTCACTCTCAGCATAGTTACTGACATCTGTACTTAGCTCTTGGCCAAAAATCAAAAAATTTTGGACACCTATAAGAACCATTAAAGCTAATAATCTTGAAATCATATTTGTATTAAAAAAATCTTGAACTATTGATAGTTATTTTAAAAATTAAGAGAATTGTTTAAG
>CEVX01173190.1_pt1 | contig 14795 bp, 10 predicted proteins | sample 356561 | NCBI WGS metagenome assembly CEVX01 (sample SAMEA2623886, study PRJEB7988) | marine metagenome | biome: marine biome (ENVO:00000447); feature: surface water layer (ENVO:00002042); material: "saline water (ENVO:00002010), including plankton (ENVO:xxxxxxxx)" | depth 5 m | reverse complement strand
ACTAAAATTGTTTTTTTTGGTTCTAATTGGACAAATGGAACAGTATAATTTTTTAAAAATGCTTTTTCTTCTGCTAATGCTGCATGTTCTTCATAACGATGTTCTTTTAAAAGTTCTCTTTTAAAAGCAAATGTTCCTGCTGTAGCATGATTGGCGCTATATGGCCCAAATTGCCACATTTTTTGAATATGTTTAAACCAAATATATATTTCACTTGCTCCGGCACATAAAGCATTAGGATGATTTTGTAACATATTAACGGCATGTGATACGCGTTCTTTAGGATAATAATCATCATCGTCCATATATACTAAAATTTCTCCACTTGATTTATCATGCATAATATTTCGTTTTTTTCCAAGAGGCATTTTAGTATCATATTTAAAATATTTAACTTGTGGAATGTCTTTAACTAAATCTTCAATAGGGTCTGTTCCATCGTCTATAATAATCCATTCCATTTTATCTTGAGGATAATCTTGATTTAAAAAATTTTTAATACACATATTCCAAAACGGTCTTCTATTAAATGTTGGTGTGCAAATACTTACTAATGGTAATTCATTTTTAGATTTTTTATTTTTTCCCATAATATATTTATTGTAAAAATTATATTTATATATATTTTTTATAAATATAATTTTTTTATACACTATTTTTTAATCCTTTAAATGCTTTTATTACTATTATTATCATTAATATACCAGCCATAATACCAGTTGTAGTTGGTTCAAACGAGTTAGCAGAAGAAACTATTACACTTATACAAAATAATATTGTTAATAAATCAGCATGACTCTTTAATATACTAAAACATTCTAAGGGATTACTTAAAGGAATATAGAAAATATTAAAAATTAAATGTAATATAGCATAAAGTCCAGCCAGAACTGACATTAATCCACCTAAAGCCATACTAAAAATAACTAATACTACTACTGGTAAAAATATTAATAAATTTAGAATTATAGATAAAATAGCCATTTTAAAAGATTTATCTTCTAGAGAATAAAATAGTTTTGAACTATATATTTGATAATAATCAGGAGTTATATTACAACTTGCTAATGATGTTCCAAATAATTTTGTTGGAATAATTGTAGAAATAAATGCTACTGTAGTGCCTATCATTGTTAAAAAACTAATTAATGGTGGAAAAATAGCCAAATATGATAATGGGCCTACATTAAAAAAACTTACTCCTGTTAAAAACGCTATTAAAGGAAAAAACAATCCGGTCAATAAAAGAAAAAATAAATTACTTAATAATGGATTAAATTTAAAAATTTTTTGAAATCCTCCAGAAAATGTTTTAAAAATCCAATTTAATGCTTTTCTAATTATTAATATTGTAAATAAAAAGTAGAAACTTATTGTTTTACCTAAACAAGCTATCCAACTACTTGTAATATTATTTTCTACAAAATCTGCTATATTATAAGGGATGTCTTTTTCACTATAAATAGTTGTATCATAATCTAAATTTATACATTTAGCACCAGCGTGTTCATATTCGGCAAAATTACTTATTATACCTATACCTTTTTCTGAACTACCTCCCACCATATTTCTTTCAGTTGCTTTAAATTTACTACAAGCTTGATATGGATAATAACATATACTATTTGGAAATAGATAATCAACTAAACTAATTCTTTCTGTTTTTCCTCTATTTGCACATTTACTTTTAAAATATATACAGTCTACTGAATGACCATAACGAAACCAAAATTCATAACATGTTGCTATTAAAGAAGTTATTAATAATGTGAGTATTGAGAATAATATTAATTTAAAAAATTTAATAACACTATTAGTTTGAACTTCTTCTTTATGACAAAAATGTCCTATTGTTTCGGTCACCCCTAACACGTTGTCCTCCCCTAAGAAAGATAATCCTGTATGATTATCTGGTGTTAAACATTGTTCATTATTACTTTCATTATAACAACAACCTTCTTGACCACTATTATAAAAGTCCGGATTACATTTTTTTGCTTCACTCATCCATTCTCCAAAACCATCTTGATCCTCTTCTTGCCATGCTTGTAAATCAATATGTCCATCACTATTTTTATATCTTTCTGCACTTCTTGGAATACATCCTGTTGAATCTTTGTATTTATTATCTATATCTTCTTTATATAAAATTCTATGATGTTGAACTGACATTATATTAATATATGTAATTATAATAAAATAAAAGAATTTAAAATATTTACACTAAATTTAATTATAGAATGAATAAATTTATATCTGATAAAAAATATTATGATTTTAGAGATGTATTAATTGTTCCAAAATCATCTTCTATTAATAGTAGAAGTCTTGTTGATTTAAATAAAACTTTTTCATTTAATAATGGATTAAATTGGACTGGTATTCCTATTATTGCTTCTAATATGACTACTATTGGAACATTAGAAGTTTATAAATCTCTTTCTAAATATAAAATACTAACTGCTCTTCATAAATTCATTAAATTAGAAGATTTAATAGAATATAATAAAAATAATCCTGAAGATTTATTAAATCCTGAATATTTTGCTATTTCTACAGGAATTAGTGATAGTGATTTTGAAAATCTTATTAATATTATAGATAATTTTAATTGTAAATGGATTATAATTGATATCGCCAATGGTTATATTGAAACGTTTAAATTGTTTTGTAAAAAAGTTAGAGATAAGTATAATGATAAGATTATAGTTGCTGGAAATGTTTGTACTAAAGATGGTGTTAATGATTTAATAGAATGTGGTATTGATATTATTAAATGTGGCATTGGCGGCGGTTCAGCCTGCACGACTAGAATACAGACAGGTATAGGTATTCCTCAATTATCTTGTGTTTTAGAATGCTCTATTAAAAATAATAATTCTAATACATATATTATTAGTGATGGAGGTATTACTTGTCCGGGTGATGTAGCTAAATCTTTTGGGGCTGGAGCAGACTTTGTAATGATTGGTGGTGAATTTGCTGGACATGATGAAAATCCAGGACAATTAATTGAAGAAAATGGTCAAAAATATAAATTTTTTTATGGTATGAGTTCTTCATATGCAATGAAAAATAATTATGCCGCTAATAATAATAATAATTATCGTTCTTCAGAAGGCAGAGAGATTAAAGTTAAATATAAAGGAAATTTAAATGATACAGTAAAAAATTATCTTGGTGGATTAAGAAGCACATGTACTTATACTAATTCATCTAATATTAGTGAACTATATAATAATTGCCAATTTATATTAGTTAATAATCAGTATAATACTAATTTAGTAAATGGTAAATAAATAATATTATTTTATAACTATAATATAATATTATGAAAATTAATAATAGTATTAAATTTATTATAATTGGATTAATAATTACTATTTGTTTATGTATTTTATATTTTTGCAATATTACTATTATTGAAGGATTAAATAATATTGATTGTTCTTCTTGCGAAGTTAAACCAAGTACTGGTAATTGTATTCAAATTAAAGAAATTAGTTATAATAATTTTGGAAATAATATACAAGATATAGATTTTGATATTGTTGATACCAGTTATATATTCTGTCCATGGACACCTAATTGTAATAGTAATTATAATGTACAATGTTGCCCCAATGATAATTTTTATAATAATAATACTATCAATATTAATACATTACCACAAGTAACTCACATCAAACATATGTGCGAGAGAATTAATAATAGTAATAATTTAATAAATATTAGAAATAGAGTTGGCGATGATTATTAATTTTAAAGAAGTTTATGTAATCAACCTGATTTATCTGGTTTATATTTTAATAGAGAAATTAAATTTTCTGGTAATGTTCTTAAAAATCCTGATTTAACAATTCAAGAAATTATTGATTATCAAAATATATTAGAAATTAAATTAATAAATACTGGAGGAGAGACTAAGAGAAATCAAGATATTACACTTTTAAATGATGAATTAAAACGATTAAATTTAAATAATCAAAATGATAGAATAAGAAAACAAGAAATTCAAAATAATTTAGCAGACAATTTTTTTATTTCTACTATTTCAGATGAAACATATCAATTTAATTTAATTAATGTAAATGGAACTCCTATTGGAACCAGTTATATTTTACAGGAAAATGAATTTTTTGATTGTTATGGTAATAATAAAACCCAAATAACTATTAAAGATATGAGTTTTAATCAAACTGATTTACAAAAATTTGAAAGTGAAAATTATTTTGGAGTTGACTCTAATGCACAATATACTACTATGCAAGATAATACTCAACGTTTATATCCTAACAGACAAGATTTTGAAATGGAATTAAAAAATTTACCACCTATAAAAGAATCTACAAATGTATCTACTGGTATTATAAAAACATATTTAAATTCTATTAATAATTTTTATGAAAAACAAATTTCTAATATGAGTGGTCCAAGAACTCATGCATTTCCTCAATCTTTACAATTTGATAATAATTCTTTGCAAAATAAAAAAAATACTTTTTTTGTTTATGATGCATCTTTTAACAATAATTTTGAATGTGAACCAAGTATTACTGGAAATGATAATTTTAAATATTGCGGACCATCTTCATATTATACAGACGTTAAATTTTAAATATAATATATAAAATTTTTTATATTTTTATATAATATATTATGAAGATAGAGATAGAATAACCTGCTTAATTTACTTTTGAAACTCTTAAAGTTCTATTTCTATTTGGTCTTCTACTTAATCTTCTACTTGAACGACTATAGCTACTGGAACGTCTACTTCTTAACGATATTGATTTTCTTGGTGATTTAACTTTACTCTTTTCTGGAAATATTTGTTTTAAATTTTTTATGTATTTTTCTAAATTATCTTTATTTTTTAATAATAATGCGTTAGTTTCTTTGATACTATTTATTTTATTTCTTAAAATATTTCTATATACTTCATCTTGTATAGTAATATTATTTGGTATAAATTTCATACTTGGTTCACATACTTCTAAAAATATTTTTTTTACTTTATCTTTTGGTAAATTAACAAATTTATTTAATATAATTCTTTCTAATTTTAATAATTTTGAATTCTTTATATTAGAACTAGTTATTTTTGATGGTACTGATTTTATTTTTCTTGAAGACAATGATTTTATTCTATTCATTGATAAAGTTCTAACTTTAGGGGATAAACCTCTCCCTTTTTTTATTGATTTTTTGCGGGGATATTGCCTCGCACGCAATGCCGCTGGTCTTAGTGACTTCACGACTTTTCTTCCACCTTCAAAATATTCTACTAATTCTTCATATGTTACCTCTTCAGAAGTCATCATTATTATAGCCATTTTAAAATTAGGTATTTCATTTTCTTCTAAAAATTTCTTTAATTCTAATATCTTACTTTGAAATACTTCTAATTTTTTGCCTCCATTTTTTTCTATTTCTTCATACATTTCTGTTGTAATACCATTTTCTAATACAATTTTATCTCTTATCCATCCTATAAAAAGTGCACATAATTCATCTAATGTTTTTACATTACCACTATTAACTTCTCTTTTTGCTTCTTCTTGAAATTCTTCTCTCCATTCTGATTTTATAGTATAATCAAAAACTATACCAATATCTTCCTCTGCTTCTTCTGGTAATGTTGAATTAGGTTTTAATAAATTTATAAATTCATTTAATGAAAATTTATGAAGTTTACCATAACATGAATTAGGTGGACTTATTTTACTTGGATCATTAAATTCTTTTATATATTCAGCTGTTATTTCATCATCTATGGCATCATTTCTTAATTCATTATAATGTTTTATAGAAGTAATATTTGAATTTGTTGGTTCAATATCCATAGTCATTATAAATCTCTCTGCTGCTTGCGAATGAATTGTTATTAATCTCTCTACCATACCAAGAGTGCAACTTCTTCCGCCTGCTCCATGTGCATTAAATATTTCATTAAAATAAAATTCTATAAATGAATAAATATATGAAGCAGGACAATTAAATAAAAATAATAATGAATTAAAAACTATATCAAACCAACACCATTTTCCTTTAGTTCCATCGCGTAAAGGATTTTTTTGAGATACTAATATTTCAATAAATTCATCATTTATTATACTTCGAAAATCTTGTCTTAATTTAATTTCTTGTTCGTCTGTTAGTTTTATTTTACCTAAAATTCCAAATACTATTATATTTGCTAAATTTTTTTTTATTTTGGATTTTTCATTAGCATTAATACTTCCTGATCTATTTATATATTGTTTATACGAACTTATAATTATTCCATAATCTGGATCTTCAGCAAAATATCTCAATCTATTATTATCTATACATTTATTATAAAATATTTTGTATTTCTCTCTATTATTAATTATAAATTGTGCTCTTGCGTGTGTTTCATTAGCATTATTTTGTAAATCGCCAAAATTAATATGATCAGCATTTAATGCTAATCCTATATCTATTGTATTTTCAAAATCAGTATTTTCATTAGTTGTAGAATCTCTAAAATTTACACCAGTTACTTTTGCTACCTGAAAAACACTTCCTATTAAATTACAATTACTCATATTTGAATTGGTTAAATCAACATTTGTAAAATTACAAGCATTCAAAGTGGGTCTTCCTTCGCTATCTTTTGCTACAACTGTAAAATCAAATCCTTCAAAACCATCAATCGACTGAAATCTACAAGTTTTTAAATTTGCTCCATTAAATGATGTTGGAGGCATAAAATATACAATAGTGGCGTCTTCCAATATAAAATAATCCCAAGGTTTTACATTTACTCTTGTCATAAAGTCTTCTGCATTTACATATCCTATACCTGTATAATTTCTATTTTTTAATCTATATAGTCCTTTATATCTTCCGAATTTTATAAAATCTAAATTAACAAGATCAAAATTTCTATAAAATGCACCACCTATTACAGTTTTTATTTGCCTACTCAAATCAGAACCTCCTGTTCTAATACGTGGAGTTCCTTTTCCTAATGTTGCAAAACATTTTCCTAACCAATTTATTTCTTCAACACAATTAGTTCGAGCGGCAAAATCTGATGACTCTAAATTACAATAATCAAAATTTGTTCCAATTAAGTTATTACATATAAAATGACATCTATTCATACTTAAAGTATTTTTTTCTGCTTCACTTTTGCTCATATTTACAATATCTTTATTAAATATAAAATTACATAATGAATTTTCTTTAAAAAATACTTCATTAAATATACAATCTTTTTCTATATATAATTGTTGTTCTGGTCTATCATGATATGAAAATAAACATTTCTCAAAATTTGTATTCTCTGTAAATGATGTTTTTTTCATTAATACCCCTTTATCGCATAATACACAAGAATTAAATATACAAGTTTTAAAATCACAATTATTAAATAAACAATTTTTAAATCTACAATTAACAAAATTAACTTTTTTAAAATTACATTTTTCAAAGGTTACTTTATCAAACGTAATATCAATCATAGTAAAATTTATTGAATATCTACTACATTCAAAATCACAATTTATAAAATATACATATTCCAGTGCAGGAGTAGCAATAGGTAAAGTATGTAATCTTTTAACAAATTTAGTATCTATAAATTTAGTATCTTCAAAAATAATTTTTGGAGCTACTGTACTTTTTATTTTATCAAATAAAAGAACATCATTATTTATTTTTCCTCTTCCACTTACATTATTAAAATTGTTAATAAATTGCATATTATATTTATCTAATGTTAATCCGCCAGATGTTAAGTTAAACGGAAACCCTAAATGACATTCATTAAACTTAGATTTTTTAAAAATAGTGCTTTGAATTATTTTATCACTATGGCCGTAGTTTCCTTTAAGTGTAGAACCACAATTTAAAAGTTGAAATTGAACATTATAAAAATCACACTCTTCAAAAATAGAATTTTCTAATTTAGTATTTTCAAATTCCATACTATCATAAATTCCTGCTTTTTTTGATGATTTTAATGATGTTTTTCTATTTACTAAATTTTTTACTTTTATATCATGTCGAGCATCACCTTTTAAAAATTTACATAATTTGAAATGGACACCTATAAAATTAGTACTTTTAAATCCTGTATTAACAAATATAGAATTTGTTATATATTTTACTAAAAATTGTTTTTCAAATCCTAATGCTTTTGCCCCAAACCTACAATAATATAAATATAAATTTTTTATATGATTTGGGCTTCCTCTTAATTTTAATTCTTCTAATAATTTAACTCTGTAAGCTTCTTTTCTACCTAAATTAGTACAAATATAGTCTCCCAAACTTTTATATTTTTCATCAATTGCCATTTTTTTTCTATAATGTGAACTTATCTTTGTTGCTGCGAGAGATTTACTTGTTTTCTCTTTTCTTTCTAATATTTTACTTTTTAATGCAGATTTAATTGTATCAGATGCTGTATTTTGCTTTGCTTTCAGTATTAATTTTTCAATTATTTGTGTATTCTCCTCTCCCAAATCTAAATTTTTTATAAGTTCTTTTAATTCATTTAATACTAAATTATTAGGCATTATATATATAATATTATTAAAATATATATAATATTATATATATTAACTTAAAAAGATTACCATAAATAAACGTGACTTAAAATTTTAGCGTTATAATATCCTTTTGATTTTTTTTTCTCGAGAGAAATAGCTTGTGTTCTATTTTTTGTTCCAGAATGTCTGGAAAAATAATTTTGCATTCTTTTTCTTGTATTATGATTTTTATATGCATACAATTTTAAAGGAGTTCTATCTTTATATTGAGGATAATCTGAAGCACCAAAATGTATTTTTCTAACTTTACGTGTCTTTTTATCTCTCACGAATGCTGTATATTTTTTTTTATGTGGACCTTTTTCAAATTTTATAATAGTTTCTTTCATTAATATAATAAAATATATTATATTAATAATTTATTTTAAATATTTTAAAGATAAAAAACAAGATAATCCAACTAATAAACCAACTATTAAAGAACTTGTAAACATTACTTGTTTATGATGAACTAACATATGGATTATTTGTGATTTAAATGTTAAATTTTCTGCTCCATTTGGAGGTTTAATTTCTTCTTTTGTTGCTAATGGAAAAAAACTGTAAGAAAGAATAATATTTAAAAGTATTCCTACTATTGCAGCAATCAAACTATTTCTTAAAATATTCATATTATATAATATTAAAATATTTTATTATATAAATAATGAATGTTCCAATTAAATATTTACCAAAAAGATTAACAAAAAAAGATAAAAAAATATTAAAAAAAGAATTAAAAAAATCAAGAAAAGGTTATAAAAAAGGAAAATATATTACAAGAAAAAAAGTTAAATCATTTAAATCAAAAAAGTCCCAACATATTTTAAATGCGGAGAATATATACAAATTAAAGAATTTAGCAGTAAATAAAGAATTAGTTAAAAAAACTGGATGTTCTTCAAAATCTCTCAACGCTATTATAAAAAAAGGACAAGGCGCTTATTATTCGTCTGGTTCAAGACCAAATCAAACACCACATTCTTGGGGTTATGCCAGATTAGGTAGTTCTATTTCAGGTGGAAAAGCATCTGCTGTAGATTTTAATATTTTATTAAATGGTTGTTCAAAAAATTCGAAAGCATTAAGATTAGCAAAAAACGCAAGAAAGAAATTTGGTTATGGCACGAGAAAAGTAGCTAAAACAAAATTATGAACTAATCTCTCTGTTTTTAAATTCATCAACATTAATTATACGATTTTTAAGAATATTATATTCTTCTGGATCTAAATTTGCATCTTCGTCATTAATTCTCTCTAAATCATATAATATATTATTTTTTACATGTATATTTTTCTTTATTTCTTTTATTATATTTTTATTATTCATGATTTCATTAAATATTTCTCTTTCATCTTCATAACAATCATTTAATACTGGGTTTTGCAAATGAAATAATAATATTCTCTCAACACCTAAATTATAAATTACTTTATTTATTAATATTTGATTATTATTAATCAACTTATTAATTATATAATTAGTTAATTTTTCACTTGCATTATTATTCATATAATAATATTGAACTGAAATAGCCAAATATAAGTTACTGAATATATCAGCCATACTCCCAGAAAGCATTTGTTCTCTCTTTAATGAACCACCTTTTAATGCTACAAAATTTGTTAATGTTGCAAAATCCAATAATTGTTTCTCAATTGTTTTTTCAAAACCAGGAACAAAATTACTTAAATTAAATGTTGAAAAATAAAGTTTTAAAGAATGAAGTAAAATATTTTTGAAATTTTTAGAAAAGTTTGAGAGATTATCCTCTAAAACTGAATCTAATATAGGATAAATATAAGGATGTGATTTATTTAATCCTTGACCGAATATTATGAGAGAACGAGTCAAAGTATTTGAACCTTCAACTGTTATACCTATAGGTGCTGCTCTATAAAATTTCTCTAAAAAATTACTATAACCTAAACATATTGAACCTCCCGCATGAATATCCATAGCATGATTTAAAACTTCACGTCCTCTTTCTGTCGTTTGTTGTTTCATAATAGCACTTAATACTGCTGGACTATTACCATCATCTAATATATCATTTGTTAATTCAACTGAAGATTGTATTATCCACGTATTAAAAACCATAGCATTTATTTTTTCTTGAATTGCTTCCATTTTAGAGAGAGGTAATTTAAATTGCTCGCGAACTTTTATGTAATTTAACATACCAAATGTCGCTACTTTACTACTTGCATTAGCAGTAGAAGGCAAACTTATACCTCTACCCGCAGATAAACATTCCATTAACATTTTCCAACCATTTCCAATATTCTCTTCACCACCAATAATATCTTTTAATTCAACTAAAAATTCACCTTTTATTGGACCATTAGGAAAACCAGCATTTAATGGATTATGATGACTATCTTGTATTAAACCTTCATGACCTCGTTCTAAAAGTGCTAACGTAATCCCAGTTTTTTTATTTTTTAATAATTTATTTGGGTCTTTTAAATTAAATGCTATACCCATTAAATTAGCAACAGGTGCTAATGTTATATAGCGTTTATTTATTTTTACTTTTATCATTAATTTATCATTTATTTTTACAACTTCACCTTCATCAATTGAACCAGTTGCATCTGAACCATTATTTGGACCAGTCAACCCAAAACAAGGAATATAGGAACCATTTGCTAATCCAGGTAAATATTTATTTTTTTGTTCTTCACTTCCATAATGTATTAATAATTCTCCTGGACCAAGAGAATTTGGAACCATAGTAACTACTCCTAATGCAGGATCAATACTTGCTATTTTTGTTAGCATATTAGAGTTTTCATTTACACTTAATTTTATACCACCATAACTTTCATCTATTAAAAAACTAAAATATTTATTTTTTGCTAAATAATTTATCCAATAGTTTGAATTATTATTTGGATAAACTCTTGAACCATCATAATTATTTAATAATTCGTTTAATTTAGATTGTGGAAATTTATTTGTAATTATTTTTTTTCTTGGAAAATTTATTTTACCCATTAAAATTGAACGATCTAAAGATGTATTACCACTTCTTAATGCTATTAATTCTGTTGATGAAATTTTTGGTATCTTATTTTTTACAAAATTAAATATTTTTCTTGAAATCATATTATTTATAATTAATATTAATATTATGATTTTATATAAAAAATAAGACATTATTTTTTAACGACTATATAATAAATCAGCCATACCAGATTGAAATCTCAATATATTATATCTTTCTTCCATAATTGTTAATTTATAATTATATTTATAAATACTTGTTGGTTCTTTAGACGTAGCAATAACTTCTCCAGTTAAAGGATCACATACAGTAGTAAAATTTACATTTTCTAAATCTATAGGTGGATTATCATGATTGTTAAATTCTAATTCAATATTTTTAAATTTATTACTATTAAAAGCACCTGTAGGTTGATATTTTAGAGGATCTGTAGTTAAACTAAAATTATAATGATATAAACCATCTTTTGAATTTCCTCTAGTTTTTGTATATTTTTCTATTTTACTATAAACTCCACCTGGGAATGAATTCTCTCTATATTTACCATCTACTACTATAGCAAAATCTTTAATAATTTCTTTTCTATTTGTTTGATTATATACATCAGGTTCATTACCAGTTATATAAATATTTTTTGATGTATCAAATAACTGATAAATATTATTATTCTTTTGATATATAAATTCATTAGTAGTTAAATCGGTCATTTTAATTAAATTATTAGGTATTATATTTTCATAAGGCCAATTTGTATAATTAGACCATTCATTTCTTTTATAAATATCATCTCGTTGGACGAACCACATCCAACTTGATACTAAACCATTACTTTCTAAATTTACTTTAGTAGATTTATTAATTTTTTCATATTTATATTCATAAACTTCTTTTATTAAATAATCTTGACTATTATTAGCAAATAGTGTTCTTTCTTCATTATCTAAAAAACATTGTGTAGTCATTAAATGAATATCTATATTTATATTATTTCTTTTATCTGGATAAATTGTTTGATCTGATATATCTCTATATGGAGGTTCTTGTATAAATCTATAAAATCCATAACGATCATCTTTATTTTGTTCTGCTTGAATTCTAGGTATTTCATTATTATAATTAACAACAGAATCATATATTATATCTTTTATTGTAAATAATTCTTGAATTGGTCTTAATGTAAAATTTATTTCCAATTCTGCATATTGTAAACATATCAAAGGTAAAGCCATAGTTGTTAATAATGTAAACCAAGTATTTAATGGAATATATAATGTATGACTATGTATTGATGGTTCTACACCGTCTAATTGAATATCATCTAATTTAAATGCATTAGGATAATTATTTTCTCTATTTGAATAATTGGCTGGGTCATTCAATTCTGATATATTTCCAGTCATAATATCAAATGATTCTTTCTTATTATAAAAATCACGTTCTACCATATTTTGTAAATAAGAACCTGAAAATTTTTGAATTAAATGACCTCCTATTGTTAAATTCACTTCATCTATTATTTGACTACCTATATTTTTTATCCATTGAAATTCATATGGTCTATATTCACTAGCTGAATATTTATATATTGGACTCCATATATTAGGTAATGTAATTACTAAATAAGTATCCATTAATAAATCTCCATATCTAGGAATTTTAAAACTTATATTTGTTTTTTGTGTTAAATGAATGTTTGTTTGTCCTTGTTGTTCAATTCTAAATTTTTGTAATCCAAAATTTGTATATTTTGAATATTTAGTTTTAAAAAAACTTTTAACGGGATTACCATTTAAAATAATATTTTGATTTCCTATTGCTATTAAATTTAATAGTCCACCGGCCATTATATATTTATAATTATAATTATATTTATTATAAAATTAATATAATAAAATTTATAAACTCTTTTTTAATATAATATTATATTAATATAATATTAATATGCCCACTGAAAATTTAAGAACAAATATAAATGAATTAGTAAATACAGTAGGAAATACCGTATATTCTACTATAGATTTAACAGGTGATAAATCTATATTCTATTTTACAATAGCATTATTAATTGTTGCTTTTATAATTTTTTTAGTAATGTCTTGGATATTTCATACTTTAAATAAAAAAGAAGCAGCATGTAAAAAATTAGATACTATGTATAACGCAAATAGTCAACATAAAACCACCTCTTTTTTTAGACAAGGGAATATTAAATCTGAAGCAAAAGAATCTAATAATCCAACAAATTTTTTTGATAATGAAAATAAAAGTTTAGTTAAAAATTATTATATTAAAACTGCTTATAATGCATGCTGTGGCGATGGTTATAAAAACAATTTTGTAAATAAATGTGCATTAGAAAAATGTATTGAACTCGGTGCAAGATGTCTTGATTTTGAAATATATTCTTATAATGGCGAACCTATAGTTGCTGCTTCTACTGCTAATAATAATTCTATAAAAGAAACATATAATTATATTAAACTCACTGATGTATTTAATATATTACGTGATAATTGTTTTCATGAAACTAAAAGTTCTGCTGGAAATGATCCTATGTTCTTACATTTTAGAATTATGAGTGAAAATAAAACTATTTACGATAAATTTGGAGACTATATTGAACAATATCTTATAAAAGATAGAGAAGATAATATACTTGATTATGTAAAATATAATTATAAAAATAATCCCAATGATGATATTTTACTACGGCATCTTGGTTCAAGTATTTTTAATAAAAAATTTATTATTATGGTTAATACACTACATGTTCCAATATTAGATAATAGTAAATTATCTAAATATGTTCATATTCGTTCTGGTTCTAAAGTTTTAAAATTGTATCGTTATGAACAAGTAATTGCAGCTGGTAAAAATAATCCATTAATGATTGATGAATCTCATAGAAGTTTAATTATGGTTTTACCTAATATTGATAATACTTTAAAAAATTTTGATCCATTATTACCTTTTAATAATGGTTGTCAATTTGTAGGTATGAAATTTCAAAATATTGATAATGATTTAGTAGGATATTATAAAATGTTTAAAGACTCTGGCGGATTTTCATTTGTTCTTAAACCAAATAATTTACGTAAAGATATTATACCACCAGAAGAAGAAGAAGAAGGTATAGCAGTAGAAACACCTGCAATACTAACATTAGAAAATTCGTAATAAGTAATAAGTAATAAGTAATAAGTAATAAGTAATAAGTAAT
>CEVX01327875.1_pt1 | contig 14845 bp, 21 predicted proteins | sample 356561 | NCBI WGS metagenome assembly CEVX01 (sample SAMEA2623886, study PRJEB7988) | marine metagenome | biome: marine biome (ENVO:00000447); feature: surface water layer (ENVO:00002042); material: "saline water (ENVO:00002010), including plankton (ENVO:xxxxxxxx)" | depth 5 m | reverse complement strand
GTAAGAGTAGATACCGATAAGGAAATGGAAGACAACGAGTTGGAATGGTCCTCCGTTGTATAGCCATTCATCGAGACTTGCTGCTTCCCAGATGGGATAGAAGTGCAAGCCGATTGCATTTGAAGACGGGACAACTGCTCCCGATATAATGTTATTTCCGTATAGGAGCGATCCAGCAACTGGTTCACGAATGCCATCAATATCTACAGGGGGTGCGCCAACGAAGGCAATAATGAAACAAGTGGTAGCTGCAAGCAGCGTGGGAATCATCAGGATTCCAAACCAACCAACATAAAGACGGTTGTTTGTAGAGGTAACCCAATTACAAAAGGCTTCCCAGTTATTTAATTTTTGTGGTTTTGAAAGTACAGCGGTCATTAAAGTAATAGTGCATTGTTTTTGTATCAGGTAAGTAAGACCAGTTTAAAGACTTGGCTGTCTAGAGCTATGGGAGGAATTGCACCTCCCTTATTCTATTTAGCTGTTATGCTTTTTTAGTTTTAGCTGCTGCCATAAATTGTGCAGCGGTAGGAGCACCTTTGCTTCCAGTTTTCCGCATCTTTTCTCCACTGCCTTGTGCAATACGTTTGCGCTTAGCGTGGATGTTTGCATAAAGACCAGGTTTAGCCATTACTTTTTCTTGGTAGGTGGACGACCTTTCTTTGTACCGTATGTTCCTTTACCTTGTGGCATTACCAGACTCCAGGGATAAGTTGACCAGTGATTGCGTAAGCACCAAGAGCCGCTAGAACGCCAAGCATAGCAAGACGACCGTTAAGCTTCTCAGCCTTTTCATTGTGAGTTTCAGTTACATCCATGATTTGCATAGGTGTTTCGGTGGGCCAGATTTGTGTATCATTCATTTTTTTCTACCCCCAATAGCATCCCATTTTTCTTGTATCATATCTACTTTAGGTGGGTTTTTGTATGGTAAGGGTGGTCTTGATCTGTGTTCATCAATCTGTTCCTGTGTAGGAATAGTAATTCTGAACGGTGTTCCTTCTGCTTCAAATTCCTCATTCATATCAATATATGTTTGAGGAGTTACCTTAATTTCTAGAACACCCACTTAACACCAGCTTTAGTGCCGTAAGAATTATCTAGGTCTCCAGTTAGAAAAGAAACTTCTCCATACAAAGAAACGGACTCACTCAAAGGAGCGGCACCACCAATTTTTCCAGACCATTCAATCTCAGCATCACCACCATCAGGAACAAGTGCTGCAGGACCACCTTGGATATACCAGTTGTCACCTTCATAACCAATATGATTGTCGATTACAGTACCTCCATACTGTGATCCAAAAAATCCTGAGTTAGCTTCTACGTTTACATAAGGTCCAGCAAAACATGGAGCAGCAGCAAAAAATGTTGCAGGGAGGATAGCAAAAATTTTCATTTTAATTTATTAAGAAAAGAATAAGTATGTTGTGTACGATTACCATGAATACCCCACCCTAACCAGTGGTAAGCAGCATTCATATAGTAAGGGATTGTCTGATGGTTAGTCAGAAATGAGCTAAGGTCATCCCTAAATCTTAACTCATGTATCATGTAGGCTGTTTGACATTCTAAAGAACTAGGATCAGCCTTTTGTTTAGCACAGAAAGTACCTAATCCATCATAGCGATTCTTAGATGTCCATTGGATTAAACCATAACCACCTTTTATACATCTGTCATATGGAATAATGGTACCACCTTCGCAGACGTTAGGTTTAAATGTTGACTCTTGATAAATGTTACCCAAAATAACAGCAAGTGCAGTTCGATCTGTTACACCTGCAGAAGTCTGTAGTTGTTCTAGAACGTACTGCTCTTGTACAGTACATTGTGGACAGTCAATCATTAGAAACCAAGGTCGGAATTTTCAAGTTTAGCCATAACGTCAGAGCGATATGCAGGATCGTTATCATAACGTGGATCATTCATTGCTTGTACAAGCTCTGATTGACTACGGAAAACAGCTTTAGATTCTGTTGACCCACGACCTGTTAAAAGTTGACCTTCTGAACCAACAGCATTAGAATATTTATTTGATAAAGCTTGGACAGCAAAATAAATAGAATTAGCATTACCATCAGCCATCACAGAATCATACATTTCAACTTCTTCTTTAGAAAGAGATTGACTTGCCCAATCAAGCATAGTTTGATAAGCTTTTTCACCACCAACCATTTTATATAATTGTTGTGCCTGTTCTTCAGTTAGTTTTCCTTCAGCTACTTCTGCCTCATCTGATTCTTCTGATTCTTCTGCCTCTTCTGATTCTTCTGTTGGCTCATTATCTGTCGACTCTTCTTCTTTAGGTTCACCTAGTTTTTTTTGAAGTTCTAAATAAGCTTTTTCAAGAGATTGTGTGCTATCAAATTTACCTGCTAGTAGCTGTTGTTGTGAACCTTCATTAGCCTCAGCAATAGCTAAAGATTCTTGCTCATCAGAATTCAGTTCTGGCTGATCAGCCGGTGTTTCATTTAAAGTTAGTGTTTCACTCATTAAATTTGTGGTGGTTGTTGTTGTTGTTGTATCTCAGACTGCATTTCAGCTTGTTCACGTTTTTGATCAATAGCTGCCATTTGTGGTTCTTGTTGTATAGCAGTCATTGCTTGTTGTTGTTCCATACTTTGCTGCTGTTCAGCTTGGATTTCATCCATACTTTTTACAAGATTAAGTACGTCAATTCCAGATGAAGCAGCTAAACGTTTGACAACTTCTTCTGAATTAATAAATTGTTGGATAGCTTCTGGACCCATTGTTTGTGCAATAACTTGTAAGAATTGACCAAGACTTTCACGGTCTTGACCCCTACCTAATGCATTAATACCAGCAACAATAGTTGGTTTAACAATACCACCTTTAGGTAACCGTGGTATTTCTCCAGTTTTTTGTGCAACGTTCAATTTACGATTCAAATAAGGTACTAAAAATTCAACAGTAAGTAGACTGAATAATCCACCAAGCTGTTGCTCTAGTTCCATCTGTGTCATCCTTACTTCTTCTGCTGTAGTCCTTTCAGACTGACGAACATTAAGAATAAGGAATGCTTCACTAAGACGTTGTGATAATGTACCCACCATTTGATAGGCAGTTTGAAAATCAGCTGTTTTTCCAACTTGAACAACACCAATATCATCAGGTCTTCCTTGAATGATAGCACCATTACCTGCATTAGCAAGTGTTGATGGTTTGGTAGTTGAGCTAGGATTGACAGTAAATATAATTTTAGCAGCAGCAGCACTACCTTCAACCAGTGCTTGTGACAGAGCTTCAAGTGATTTCAGGTCACCAATAAACTCTTCTACCCTACCACGTCCGTAGACTTCACCATCTACGTGGTTAAATCTTAACACAAGCCATGGATTAGCGTCAAGAGGAGCTTTACTTACTGACTTAGGAAGGATTTGATCATCTACTTCCTGGTGCCACAACCAACGATTATTATCTAAAATAACATGTGTATAAATATCACATTCATCATCATGACGTGTTGTATTATCAGAAGGTGTGTTTGGTTGTGGTGGTTTATAATCTGGATTAAATTTTTTCAGTAATTTTTTCGAGATTGTTTCTTTTGTTACAATTTCTATAACATTACCGTTACCATCTCTGTCTATTGCATATCGGTTTAAAGGATAAAGTTTTAAACCATCCTTACCCATAAAGACAAGAGCATTTCCAGCTACTACAAGATGCTTTAGTGCTTGATGAACAACAACACGATCACTAGAAGCCGCAATGGATTCCATGATAGTGCGTTCGATCTTAGCAAACGACAAGTCTAGTTCAGATCTAATTTCTGGTCCTAGTTCTTCTGGTAAGTTAACATCGTTTACCTGTAGTTTAAAGAAGCTAGTTTGTGGAGGTAACAATGCAAGCATTAGTTTACTTGCAAGTGTTACTACACCTTTGGCTCCTTGTGATTGCCACGGGGTTGTAAGTTTTACTGAACCTTTAGAGAAAACCTCATCATCACGGATGAGATAAGGAAGAGTTAGATCTGCTGCCTGTCTAGCAGTATTTAGAAACTGTGAACGATCTGAAGACAATCTGTCATATCGTGTTTTAGCTGTCATTAAATTTTACACATTTAGTGTTCTTTGCGTTGAGGGTGTAGTTGTATTAGTGTTCGAAAATCCTAACGAACCAATTCTTGGCATTGAGGTGCTACTACTTCGTCTAATAAAACCTGATGTACCACCTACAGTACCTTGCCTTACTGACTCTGCAGCCCCAAGCCTCACTTCAGCTCGCTGTCCAGATCTAGCTTGGTTAACACTTGTAGTACGTTGATTTATTGCAAGTTGTTCGGCTTGTTGTTGTCGTTCTCTAACAGCTGCTGCTTGTGCTGCCTGCTCTCGTCTAATTTGAGCTGCTTGTGCTGCTTGCTGCTGTGTACGCATTGCTGTAATTTGAGCTGTATAATCTCGACGGTTTTGATCAATCACACTTCTCAAACTAGTCATTCTAGAATCTTCTGCAGCACGCCTACTTGTTTCAAGTCTTGTTGCTGCTTGTCTATCTGCAATTCTTTCTCGTGCTATAGCTGCTATAGCTGCTGTTTGTCGATTACTAGCAATATTTTGAGCTCTCCGCTGAGCAGCTGTTGCTTGATCTCTTGCTAATTGTTCCCTAGCAAGTCTTGCCCATGTTACCTCGTTTTGCCTTTTATTCGCGTCTCTTCTTCTTAGTTGAGCTTCACGGTCTCGACTTTGCTGAACCTGTCTAGCCAATACAGACTGGCGTCTTGCTTCAAATTCTGGATCATAACTGGCCATTAATTTTCCTCCATGTAACGAATAACCCACTCAACTACACTACGTTGACCAGATCTATACATAATTTTTTCCATTGTATCATCAGGTGTAGGATTAATAGGTGGAAAAATTTCTTCTAATTGATTTGTTAAACCACGGGCTTGCATACCCACGGTCTCAAGCATATTTGGGGAGATTGACATTACTATGTTCGAAGAAAGAGGGCATTCTTGCTGCTTTCGTAAAAGAAAGTTCAGGAGCCTTACCCTGATACATTAAGTTATCGCTAGATTGCAACCAAAATTTTTTATCTAAATTTTTATAGGTAGTATTAATACCTAGTGGTTGCATTACCCAGTTAATAGTTGCTTTTCTTAGCTTGTCTAGGCTTGGAGAAACCTCTAGACCTAGTTCTCTACATACAATTGAATTAGCACTGACATGGATCTGTTCATCTCGACTGATATCGGCACTTACTGTTCGCATTCCAGCGTCACCATTAGCGCGAAAGAATGGTAAAAGAACGAAGAAAATTGCACGCTCGGCAACCATCGCTTTGAGGATCGTATGATCCGGATGCGCTGTCCAAGCATCACGTAGCCGTAACGCTTCAGCCTCAGCTTGTGGATCAGTTCCGTAAGCATTGGCAATGTAACCAAGTGCCAGGTCGTGGTTCTGTTCGTCCTTGACGTTTGACTCCAGTAGTTCCCGCGATAACTCTGGTACGTCGGAAGCCAATCCATCACGAATAAAATCTCCCACAGGTAGTTCCATGTGCCGCAAAGCAAGTGCACGGAGCAGCGTTTCGTGTGCTCCTTCCTTGCATGTACCAGCAGTTGTCTGTACTGGTGTCCATTTTCTTTTTCTGTTTAGTAGTTTCTGATAAGGATTTAATCTCATTCTTGACAATCACATTGTGGTTCATTTAGTAAATTGTTCAGGTAATCATCAACATCAACATCAGCTATAGCAGCATACGCATCGGTCTTATCCTGAACATCGCCCATTACTTGCAATGAATAATAAAGCGAGGTTTGTGGAGACCTTAGCCACTCTTCAATGAATTCCTCATCCATGATAGCCAAATCTGACCACCAATTATATGAGTATCCATGGAGAAGTCCACTGGTTTGGTAGAGAGTCATGATGCCATTAGCAACACGTTTATAATTCTCCCATCCGCACTCTGATGCAATTTCTACATCACCATAATTATATGTTTGTACACCAAAAGTACCAGAATCGCGGTCTACAGTACGACCAATAGGTGGTGCGATTTCTGGAGTACAAGTAAAGCCATCAACATCCTTTGAGCGGTAGCTGCAAGATGCTGTAGGGGCGATAGCAAATGCTCGGTCCATATTATACTCATGTGCAATAAGGGATGCATCACGAATACCATTAGCAAGTTGTTGTACAAGAGAATATGCAGCAGTAGCTTCTACTTTGTTATTGTTATACTGTTCTAATGCACGACCAAACTGCTCATAACTTACACCATATCGTCGCAGTAAATTAGCTAGACCAAGTACACCAAGCCCAACCTGTCTATCTGTTTCTGATGGTAGATACTCACCGCTATCTCCTACACCAGTTTTACCATGTAGTTCACATAGTTCTTTCATACCTTCTGCAAATGCAATAGGAATTTGATCAAAACTACATGCCCCCAAGTTCACGTGTTGTAAAAGACAAGTTCCACGACTAGGTAAATATACTTCCAGACAAACATTACCACGGATACGTTGTGTTCCTTGGTACTTAACTTTGTTCAACCAAATGTCACCAGCTTTTATACCTTGAATTAACAAGTCTCGTAGCTCTGTTGACATATTATCCCACCATTCTCGTGTGATGTTAACGCAACGTTTAACCCAAGGTAGTACATCACGTGGTGTTGTAATAAATTCCTCTAAGTCAGCATGTTCTGCGTCAATATGCAAAACTATTGCACCATTTTTGTATTTTCCACCCCTCCTGAGAGTTTCGTTAAGAGCCGAATAGATTCGTCCAAATGATACAGGACCACTCGCAATGACGCCAGAGTCTCTCTCGAAGCCTCGTGGGTCAAGTTCTGATAGATGGATTGCAACTCCTGCGCCTCGGCGTAGAGCATGGCTAGAGAACCTCCAGCTGGCTTCAATTCCGTTTGGTCCTTCAAGTTCATTTTCAACATTCATAACGGTGCACGACACCGGGAGACGACCAGATGGATCATCAATCCATGCCTGAACACGTCCAGTTCTAGAAATTAATTCGCTCATTTAACTAAGTCTTGTAGATTAGGTGGTTGATAATTTGGTCCTTTCATAACCTTACCATCGGACCGTCGGATAGGTTTATTATCAAGACCAAGCTTGGATAAATTTGATTTATGAACACGGTCCAATGCTTCCTCTAGATCCCATTCCATGTTCTCTGCATATTGAAAGCAGACATACACAAGATCTGCTAACTCTTTTAATTCATCTGCATAACCTTCTTCTGTTGCTGCATACATAAATTCTTTGAACTCTTCAACGATCAAATCCCGTTGCATAGTCCGGCTCCCCGTGGAGTTCTGTATTCCATATGCTGTCCGAAACTGAATTGCTTGGTCCGAAAGTGATTGTTTTTGTAGATGTTGTGTTGTTAAGTTCATTTTCAAGATAGTGGATAGCCTTTTCAAGGTCAGACGCTTTCGTGTTAGCATCTTTGTAACCGGCTCGGCAAATATATTTAACTGCACAGCCAAGATGATAGTTTAATTCCCAGTCTCTGATTGCGTCCCAGCATTCAATTGATCCTCGTGTGTAGTAGGCAGGGGAGAAATGCGCCATTGTGCTAATAATTGTCCTACGTTGTTGGTTAAAATAAAGTTAGTTTTTTGTAGTTGCAGAAACAACTCAATCATCTGATCAGGAGGACACCGCTTTAACAGCTCCTCCATTCTTTTTAGTTTAAACTCTTGTTCTAGAGTTATTTCAGTCATTGGCATTGGTGGGAGTCCATAAGATGGGTCTGTTCTCTTTGAAGTCATAATCGTCAGCAGTTAGTATCTTAGCTAATCGTGCATTGAGTAGTGCTTCGTTACTTGTAAGACCTTTAGACTCAAAAGCTTTTACAACGCTATCCCAAGTGTAGCCATGTTCAGAAAAAAATTTTACGCTAGTTTTTACACCGAATCCGGGGGCGCCTGAGTAACCATCTGTGCTGTCACCAGCAAGAGTTTGAATAATAAACCATTCCCAACCAGATTGTTTATCTATTGTAAAGGTTTCATCTAGATTGTAGAGAGTACCAGGTATTTGTTTCATATCCTTGTCCGGCGAAACAATTACACATTCATCATTTGATGTTGCATAAATACCCATTGCATCATCTGCCTCTAGTTGTGGCATTCTTATAACACGATAGTGATCATGTAATTTATAAATTACTCGTCTGTATCCACATGGTTTCTTTCGATTTCTGTGACCTTTGTAAGATTTTTCAACTGATTTACGAAAATTAACAGCATCACTAAAGAACAGGATAACATCTGGATCGAAGAAAACTGATTTAATTTTATTAAGTTCTCTAATAACATTAGTATATGCTTCACTAAATCTACTGCCGACCATGATTACATCATCACCCCAATCAATGTCATACTCAGCCGATGCACATGCTTTGTAAACAATGTAATCAGCATCGATCAGTAGAGTAGTCATTTACCTTGACCTCTACTTAGCTTGCGATTACCTTTTGGTTTAGATAATTTACTTTGACCTTGGGTTGTTTTTTTCTTAGTAGATTTAATCTCCTGTTCGTTTTTCTTTGAGTAAAGCATTAGTGGGTTTGGCTCCAGTTGGTTCCTGTAGTTGCGTCGGCGTCAATTCGACACCTGATGTTGTAGTATTCACCAGCTTCTGTACTGCTAAGTACCAAGGATGAACATAAGTCTGTGGCGTGTTCGGGAGAACACTCGAATTGTAATTCGTCATGAACAAATGCTAGTTGTGAACAGCATAGTTTTAGTTGTTTAATATTATGTTGGTTAATAATCATCCAACGTTTAGCCAAGATTGCAGAATTACCTTGCAAGCAATAATTCAACGCTTTATGCGGTGAATCCACGATAATTTTTCGGTCATCGATAGCTTTGAGGTATCCACGTTCTGAAGCTTTCTTAATTGCATCCAGGAGATCACCGAGTCCTTCAATTGCATCAACATATGCTTCTCTGATCTCTTGTCCTTTTTTCTTTGCTGCCGAGGATGAAAGAAGTTTGTCATAGCTGTGTCCAATTTTTTCATTGCCCGCCCCATATAGCATGGCGTAGGTTACCGTCTTTACTTGTTTTCGACTGATACCTATCTTATCAGCATTGACTTGATGGATGTCACCATTTAGTAGGATGTCAGCATAACGTCCGTCATCATACCTGGCGAGGAAATGCGAAAGCATTCTGAGTTCGATCCCTGCCAAATCAGCCCCAACCATTACTAAACCAGGGCTGGCAGTAAATAGCTGCCTAAATCTAGAATCACTTGGAACTTGAGATAAGTTGGGGTTACGATGAGCTTGACGAAATGTTGCAGTAGCTACTGAACAATGGTGATGTATTCGACTAGCATTCGTAGATAGCTTGAGCCATGCGTTCGCGCCTTCGGAGATCATCCCAAGCATTTTCGTTACCGTCAAACATCTCGCAAACTGCATAGCAATCGGAGATCCAATCTCGGTCAGAATAACTTCGTCGATAACTGGTTTCCCAGTAGTTGTCTTCTGAGTTGGAATCCAACCACAGAATGTTTGCAATATCCATGAGATGTGATCGCGTGATGTTGGATTTAATTCTTTTAAGCGTGTGAATGGAGCGTCTTTGACATAGCCTTGGGTCCGATTATTTCTCTTAGGAGTAAATATTGATCCTGCAACGTAAGGGTGCCTGTCACGTAGTAATTGATAAGTTTGCTCAAGCTCTCGTCTGAGAGTAGATGCAAGTTCCCATGCAGAGCGTTCATCAAAATACCATCCATGTAGTTCCTGTTTTGTAAGGATTTCGGCAGACTCATGTTCTAATTTAATCCATTCAGGTATGGTTGAAAATGTTTCCAAAGTTTGTTAGTAACAACAACGTCTTGTATCATGTAATCTTGCATTTCTTGTGACCATTCCTTCCAATCTGTATCTTTTCCAAATGTACCTTTATTTTCATCTAGACGATAACCATAAGCTTCAAGTGAATGTCTACCATATAATTTTAAAGGCATATTTTTCCAGACACGTTTTTTATCTATGTCTAGTAAGTTTGGATGATACAAACGACTGAGCAAAAGAGTATCCAAGCAATCACCAATACGTCTAAACCATGGGTATAATTTATTAATGATAGCAAGATCGTACCCAATAATGTTATGACCAACAATACACTCAGCGTCTTCCAGATACTGAATACCTCTAATAATCGGTTCAGCAGCTTGTTTATCTGTTGCATGTTTAAAAGCTTGATCATTATAAACCATTGTTTGATCAGTTTCTGTATCATAAATACAAAGACAGTGGATCTTGGTAACATCACAGAGTAATCCGTCAGTTTCTAAATCAAAGATGAGCATTACCTACCGGACCATTTGTATGTCTTATCTACAAATTGTGCTCTAGCAATTGCTTGAGTTGTTGGTGGGTTAGGTCGTTTCAATTCAGAAGTCTGTTGAAGGGTTGAAGTCTGCTGTTTCTGTTGTTTCATTAAATTTACAGGTAGATAAGTCATAATTTAATCGACAAGCAACGCCTGTTTCCCCAGAGTAGCGATTCTTGAGAATTCTAACAGTTGTATCAGAGTGTTTAGATCCACTCTGCTGATCTCTTTCGAGTCCAATAACTGCATCGCTAAGTTGAGCGATTGCCGCACTTCCTCTAAGTTGTCCGAGTGTAACACGTGCACCTTCTTCATGATTTTGATCTGATGATGTGCGCTTAAGATGCGACACAAGAAATAAAGCAATGCCTGTTCGCTCAACTAATGAACGTAGGCGGGTCATTGTAGTGTCTATCATACGTCGCTCGTCTCCATCTAATCCACTAAGTAAGATTGATAGGTGATCGAGAAAGATAACCTTGGTATCAAGACCTGCAGCAAGATATTCAATACGATTGTAAATGATATCAGGATCAAAAGATCCAAACCCATCAAACAAAAATAAATCCCAATTGGCAAGCGTTCTTTCATAGGCTTTAGTCAACGTTGAACGATCGTGTTCACCCATATGTAGTGCTTTACCAACAATAGGAGACATAAGCCCTAAAGCAGTACGTCGGTTTGACTCTTCAAGTGCCAAATAACCGACCCTTTCTCCCTTCGATAACAAGTGAGCAGCCAAGTCTCTACAGACGGACGACTTGCCTTGTCCAGATCCTGAAGTAATAGTGACAAGTTCTCCGTACCTGATCCCGTGAAGCTTCGCTTGTAATCCTTGAAATGGGTAGTCATGATCTGATGGTGGTGATGGTGTAGTAACTAATTCAAGTAATGATTTACCATCTACAATACCATCAGGACGATATTCTCTACGTTTAAAGAATGCATCATCGATAGCTTTGTAATCATTAGCTTGTAAAGCATCTGAAAGGTCTTTGTAAGCCTCTAGACGGGCTATAAAAGCTCTACCAGGTGGTAACACACTTGCAGCTTCTTCAGCAGCTTTCTGTCCTGGTTCATCAGAATCAAACCAAAGTACAATCTCTTTGTAACCTTGGAGAAATTCTAAATTCTTTTGTATTGATTTTTTAGCCCCAGCTGCACCGCTAGGTAGTGACACAACAGGCCAAGTAGGAAATAATTCTGCATATGAGACGCAATCTAGCTCACCTTCTGTAATTATAATACGTTTACCACTGTTACCCCATAAATATTGGGCAAAGAATGTACCAGGTGAGTCTCCTTCGTAAGTAAACTGTTTGTCTTTTGTTTTAACCTTAGCACCTTTGACAATGCCAGATTGATCGTGATAGTAAAACCTTAACTTGTCTCCATCACGATATACTTTGTATTTTTCACAAGTTTGTTGAGAGATTTTTCGTTTCTGCAGCCGTTCAGCTGAGCCTTTAATCTGCACGCGATTTGTATGATGAATGTGTATTGGCTCTTCATCACCTGGAGTATAAGCATGACACACAAAACAATAACCATGACCATCAGTATAGATACTATTACCATCTGATGAACCACAATTGTTACATGCCTCATGCCTAATAAACTCAGATGAGCCATTTAAGGGGGATGTTTTTGAATGATGTCCAAAGGATGTCATGTCTGTCACACCACTTTGCATAAGTGGTTTTACTTTTCTTACTAATTTTATTAAATGGAGATTGAAAGACCATACGTAGATCTAGATTAGGGTTTAGTAGTTTAACTGCCTTAATCTTCCTACGATCTTCAGCTTCCCAATAGCCTTTACATTCTAGATGTATGCCATTGGGTAAGATAAAGTCAGGGCAATACAAATGCTCAATTACATATGGAATCTTGACGGTTTCGTATTCATACTTAACTCCAAGCTCGACAAGTAAATCAGCAACTTTCTCCTCAAGCCCAGAGCGGAATGCCATCAGAAATCGTCCTCTTCTTCCACGTCCTTGCTAGGTGTGATATTAGGTTCAGAAGCTTTAAAACCTTCAGTAGTACCAAACATAGCTACTACATCTTCTGTACTCATGTCACCTGTGTCTACACCAGCTCCGTTATTAAGAGACACCAGTTGTACACCAACCAGTTTAAGACTCGTGCCATAAGTGACTCCATCACGAAGGATATATGGTTTCTGATAGAATGCCAACTTGACACGACTACCAGCATACATAGGTGTAGCTTCATCTGTAATCTGTACGCCTTGCGTATCGACAACAGGTGGACGGTTCTCTTCGTTCCAACTGAACTTGACTTTGTATTGCCCATCAGCTACTTCTTCCCATGGTTCAGGCTTTAGTGTTGAACGCTTAGGGTTCTTTAGTTTACCTTCTGCCCACTTGAGTGACTCAACACGGTCATCTTCAAGGGTATCAGCCATTGACTGATCGACAATAGCAGCTAGTGAATAACCAAACTTACTTGGTTTCAATACAGCTTGGTAGCCTTCCAGGACTACAGGCTGTTCGGTTTTGTGGATGTTGCGTGGCATTAACAGAAAAAATAAGTGGATTCAATCACGGATTCTGGTTCCAGATCTCCAATGATCGGTGGATTAGTCTCTGCTTCTATTTGAGTAGCAAAGTCTTGTAAATAATTATGCTCTGCAAATAAATGCATGTATGTTTCTCGTACTACGGAACTTAATAATTCCATGTCTGTAGCACGACACAATACAGAGTCATGTATAAGAGCAATCGGTGCATAAAAAGCTAATGCACTAAAATGTAAAAGCGAGGCGTCAAGTGAATGAATAAGATTAGGTGCTGTTGCGTTCTTGTGGTGTTGTTTATCTACCTTGTCACCATCTTCAGTAGCAACAGTAAGTTTACAACGACCAAGCAATTGTAGCTCAACCTGAATAGTTTTAGGTTTCATTAGACGTTGGTTAACAACAAAACCAGATGGTGTTACCCATTTTAGTTCTGTTTTACCTTTATCAATAGCTTTAGATACTTCATTTTCAATCCATGACATAACAGCCATAGGACCAGGAACAACAGTATCCATTGCATCCCTAACAGCAACAACAGTTTTAGTTAGATCGTCTTTATCAATCTCAACACCTTTCTCTTTTAATGCATCTCTAATGTACCCACGGTTGCTGAAAGGTTTGGCATTGTAGGGTACCGTCATGACTACCCTTTTGACTACCTTTCTATCCATATGATTACGGATAGAATTAGGGCAGAAAGGAGCAGCAGTATTAGCAACGACAGCATAAGCATCTTGTGGTTTATCAGAAGGAATAACATTTACTAGACTAGCAGTAGATTTATCTCTAGCTAATCCAGCTAGTATTTGTAACCCACTACATGTAGCATCAGTAGCAACTATTCCACCTGTTGTTGTTCTATCTTTAATCAAGACACAATGATAATATTCATCACATGCTGCTAAAAACTGCCAAGGTTCTGCAGCAGCTTCCCATTCGTGAATGTATTGAATTGGATCACATGCGACCATAGAAATAATATGAGTATTATTTATTACCCAATTTAATCTATCTTCAATAGTATCCTTATCACGACCATAAGTAGTAGCAACTTGAAAGGCTAACCATTTCTCAGCATACTTATTCATCTTTGCTTCTTTAGCAAATCGAAGTAGACTTTTTCCAAAGTCAGTATCTTGTGGTGTTAAGTGTGATGGAATAGGATAAGCTCTCCCTCTATAATCAAAACTCCATGGTAAATAAAATTTATCTTTATCTTTAAATCTTGCTACTGCTTCCATTGTCATTCGAGTTCTACAAGACTTTCTAAACTCTTGAGCTTGTAAATCATGAACTACTTTAGCTCTTCGTTTATAATCTTGTCTTGACTCTTTATTAACATCAATATCTATTGGTTTAGATGGTAGATCATGATGCATAATAGGGAGAAACTTACCGATTGCTCGTTCCATTCTATCTAGTTCTTCCGCTACCTTTACTGTAAAAGGATTTAAACGGTAAGCCACCTTCTGAATTTTGTTTAAAAATTCGATTGGTGTTTCTCCCTGTATAGATGTGGGGTTACCACGCCTTACTAAATTATGACCTGCCATGATCTCATTTAGGAAATAACCACCACATGATTCATTGCTCCAATCTCTTGGAGGTATAAGCATAGGCCATGCAACAGGACTAAATAATTCAGCATTTTTCATAATCTCATCTTTTTTCTCCATAAATTCTGGAGTAGGGACAATATGTTGAATTTTCTTTCGTCCTTGCTGATGTATGTGTTTAGTAAACCAACCACTAGTCTCCATAATGCAGTCTAGTAACCAACCACCAAGTTGAACACGATTTTTACTACCCCATGTCTGCCAAGGCGTAACATCATACCTGTTCATTAATGTTCTGATGTTAACTAGTTTCTGTTGTGTACCAGAAGAACTGTGCCAATAACGTTCTTTTAGTTTATACAGTAACCCAGGTGCTGTCTTTTCATA
>CEVX01108353.1_pt1 | contig 14861 bp, 13 predicted proteins | sample 356561 | NCBI WGS metagenome assembly CEVX01 (sample SAMEA2623886, study PRJEB7988) | marine metagenome | biome: marine biome (ENVO:00000447); feature: surface water layer (ENVO:00002042); material: "saline water (ENVO:00002010), including plankton (ENVO:xxxxxxxx)" | depth 5 m | reverse complement strand
CGATTAGCTCAGTTGGTTAGAGTATCTGCTCGACACGCAGAGGGTCATTGGTTCGAATCCAATATCGCCCACATCGACAATATAAGTCATTACAGACGACTAAAGAGAGGCTACTTCGGTAGCCTTTTTCAGTACCACTAATTATCTAAAATATTGTAAACTTATTTAGAATCAACATAAAGGATTGAGAGATGAGTGAAAACGTTATAAGTATAATTAATAATATAGATACAGAATTGTTAGGCGAAGATTTGATGAGTATTGCAGAAAATTTGCTTTATAAAGATGCTAATATTGCTATCTGCAAGATATCAATGGAAGATTTAAAAAATGAAAATTTTGATAATCTTGAAAAGTTAGCTTACTTTGAGTATGGTGATTGGGATAATCTTTCTACCTATGTATCAGAAAAAGAATTACAGCGAATAAAAGAACAATTCGAGGAAGATCTTCAAGAGCGTTTAGACGATGAAGAAAGTGATATAGAGACTTGTTTTGGAATATTTTCTTGTTTTCTTTATTGCAATGATAGTATGAATGATGAAGATGGTTATAATTTTGAATACAAAGACTTTGTTTGGTGTGCAACAGATTAATTAAACTTCTTCAAAGTGCAACAAACAAAGCATAAATTAGGTCTACAAATCGACTACAATTTGTAATTATGGGTGATCAAAGAGGAAAACAACCTGCGTGAACACGCAATATCATTCAGATAAATAAAAAAGTAAATTTTGACTTTATATTAAAAAAGTATGATATTCATACTTATGTAAAAATCAAATATACATTTTTATATATAACTAGAACATAAACGGAGGATAATAAAATGAGTGAAAAAGGATTAACATTCGCAGATGCTGCAGGATACGTACTAGTATTTACTTGTGGTGCTGATGGCGAATTTACAGAAGACGAAACTAAAGCAGCGATCGGTATTTTAGCTGAGTTAATGGTTGCTTTTGATGCTGACCAAGATGGAGACGGAGATGTAGACATTGACGATCTTACAAAATCATGGAAAGCTGCATGTGATACTTTCTTCAATGCTGAAAGCGGTGAAGCTAGAGCTGATTGGTTGATTGCATGTTGTACTTTCTTGAGAGAATGCTTAGGAGCTGATAATGTAGGCGTCTTTACTAATAGACTTCAAGGATTAGTTGAAGCTGACGGTCATGTTTCAGCAAACGAAGAAAAACTTGTAACAATTGTTAATAAATTAATGGGATAATAATCCTCTTAAATTTTTTAACGTAATTACAGTTATTAATATTGGCTCTGATATAAATCATATTAGAGCTAATATTTTTAAAAAAATATATTCATAAAAAACAAAAAAAATAATTATGGCTGACATACAAATTAAAACAGTTACTGATGCATTTGCGTACATCTTAATTTACGTTGCAGGAGTAGATGGTGAATTATCAGAAGAAGAAGCACAAATAAATGGAATTATTCTTGCTGAATTTATTAATCATTTTAATATTGATAATGATGGAGACGGTGATTCTGATATTGACGACTTGAAAAGCACATTAGAGCGTTCAGTCAATACTTATTTCTCATGTGAAAATTTGGATGAAAGAGTTGTTATTCTGTCCAGTTGTATAGATTTTATTAAAGAAACTATGGATGAACAAACTTGTAAAGCTATAATTGAAAGATTACGCACGATGACCGGAGCCGATGGTGTTATTGATGAGCGCGAAGAAGGAACAGTCGATGTAATCGAAGAAATAATGTTAAAAAAATAATCGTTATTTTTAAAAAATAAAAGAAGGCTACATCGTTAGCCTTTTTTTTTATTAAATTTGAATCTAATGTATCAAAAAACCAAATTTTCGAAAGCAGATAATTATGAGCCAATTAAATAAATCAATTCAACGAGCTGAAGAAATCTTTGAAGCTACTGGGATATTAACTAGATCTACTGAAAGAGAGCCCAATTCTTCTGAAAGAGAAGAACTTTGGGATCTTTCTAGAATTTTTGTAAAAAGAATCTATGAGCTGGATCTTGTTGATGAAAAGATGTCCAAAGAAGAAAGAGATGAGTACAACAAGCTAGCACACTATTGTGTAGTAATGCTGCATTGGAATGATATTTACGATCCACCGCATATTGAACAAAAAGCACCTAGCGGTAGATTTCGAAGAGATACATTAGCATTGGCTTTATGCTTATTTACCAGAATATCTCGAGATTATCCAGAATATTTAACATTAAAAAGAGGATGGATGAATCCTCATGTTTTTGAATCTTTTCTCATGTGGGTTGCAATTCAGATGAAATTCCAAAATGCTGATAATATGTTCCAAGTTTTTAATGATGAAATTGTTGAAAGCTGGACAAAAGGAAAGCATAAAACTTTTACAAGCTTTGCAAAAGAATTAGATACTTTGGAAGCTAGATTTGAAAAATGGGACTGGTTTAAGAATACAGAAAATACTGATCCAACTAAAATAGTCTTTATAAGGCTATATAATATATTCGCATCAACGCATGTTCCATATAAATTTGCCTTAAACTACATTTCATTTAGTGATGATTTTGGTGGGATGGATTTCCATTCTAATGATAGAGAAATGAATCAATCTTTTCTAAAAAAGAAGATTGATTTATGTTCATTTCCACATTATTGGGACATCGGATGTGATGTTGCTTACTTGGCAAATTGGTTAGTATGGTCTGATGATGATGGAAAAGAAAGCGAAGGAGAACATAAGCGCAATATGTTCTTTAATGAATTATACGCAGGAGATTTCAATGCCAAAACTAATACTCCATGGGATATCGTTGTTAAAAGTAGATCAATACTGTCAGATGATAAAGATGAATTTAATTTTTACTATATAGATGATTTAATTAAAGAAGATCATCAACATACAGAAAGAAGAAATATGCGCCTAGGAGAAATTCTAGACAATATTAGAGCCGTTACAATTAAATACTATTCTGGAGACACAAAAAAGACCAATGAGTTTTTATCTACAATACTATATATACTGCAAGAAATAGCTTTTGCTGATGACGAATTACATCAAAACGAATACGAATTTATTAATCTTGTTCAATCTCATTGGGGAATAGATACAAAAATTTGGAGCGAGGAAGATTTATCAAAGATAGAATCAAGCAATAATAGTAATGTAGATTCAGTTAGCGATGAGCCGTCCATTGACGATGATAATGAAACAGATTCATTTAAGGATTCTGAAGTTGAAATGTCTGAATATTTAGAAAATTATCCTGGTATTTTTTATGAAAAAAATTACCGTTGGGATAATGGTCCTTATGCTTCGACCTTTCCACTAACTATTACTCCTTTTGCTAATGTATTTGATTCTCCAAGTGATGAAGAATCTAAATTTGATAATGATGGATTATTTAGAGTGTTTACAGAAAAAGAAGTTAATCAAATAGTGAAAAAACTTGAAGATACTAAGGCGATGATTTCACTACCTTTTATTTACCGAATTTTAAGTGAAAAATTTGACATGAGAGGACTCAAACCACCTTTCTGGTTTGATCCATTTATGATTGCAGGAACAGATAAGGGTGGACTATTTTATTTTGAACAAAATGGATTTTATGTTAATCATTCACCGAACGATATTCCTCCCACCGGCATGGAACTTTATTCTCACGTTGATTCTTTCACTGATCTCAGCGTTGTTCCAGGGTATGATGCTTATGCTGATGGATACGAAATTGATGATGGTGTTGATGAAGATATTTTAAGTTCGTTACGTATTGAGTGGTATAATCCAAATTCTGGAAATTCAGGCGTAGCAAACTTCTTTCAAACTCATGGAAAAGATCTTGCATGTACCTTACCAATCGTTAAAGCTCTTTGGGATAATTGGCAACCTACTGTAGAACAATCAAAAGGAGCATCTTCATTCATCTTACCTAATAATTGGGAAAGATTTGATAGTTGGGATGAACTGCTTGCCTGGGCTAACGATTCAGAGGAAGAATCAGGAAGTGATTCTTCAAATGATGTGGAGTTGCAAACTTCATCAGCTCAATCAGATGAATTCTCTTTTGATGATTATATAAATACATACAAGAAAGAACACCCGAATGAAGATCAAGATGAAGATCTTCTAAGAGCTTCTGTAGATTTTCTTTATGAAACTGTTGATGGAGCTGATGGATTATTAGAATTATTTAGTAGAACAGGTGGGTATTCAAAATATGCAAATAACAAATTGAAGAATGGAAAATTTGCACAAGTCAGATGGGGTAAAAGCGATCGCAAAGAAGGTAAGCCGCCTCGCTATTTTGTTGATTTGTATTTATTAAAATCTAAAATGAATTATAACATTGATTCTTTACCTAATCAGGCTTTACAAAGTCCACATGCTCACGAATTTTATGTGGTAAGACTATATTCTCAAGATGATTTGTGGAATAACAAAGAATTGTTAGAAAGTTTGATTAAGGATAGTTTAAAAGCTCGTCAAAAAAATAAACTCATTACTAAACGAAAGAATCTTTCTAAGAAGCAATTAAAACTAGAGTATTTAAAAGATTTAGGCTTGTAAAAAAAATTTAATATCTTGAAAAGTACCTAATAAAAAGGAAAATTTTATGAGCCCGATTAATGCAATAGGATTTATATATAACGCTTTTTCTCATGTTACAGATGGTGAACAGCTTGCAGAAGAACTTGTAGTTGTAGCGGATTCTTTACAGCTATTTGAAGTTGATAAAGATCAATTTTTAGAAATTTATGGTTGGTATACTGATGTACATTCAAAAGGAGAAGAGGAACTCCAAAATACTCTTCATGAATGTATAAGTGTTGTTGAAGAATTTTTTAAACGAAATGATCCGGATAAAGTGATTAGAATGATATTTATCGAGCAGCTTGTTAACATAGCAAAAGCTGACGGTGTAATAAAGGATTCTGAAAAAACATGGCTGAAAAATTTCTGTAAAGTTATGGAAGTTGACGAGCCTGCATCCATGCATGAAAGTGTAAATGATGAGGATGCATCAAGCGATGAGAGTGATAACATTGAAAAGCCGTTAGTAGATAACAGCACAACAATCGTCACAACTGAGATAATGACTATAATTTGTAATCAGAGCTCTACTCTCGACCAAATCAAAGAGGTAGTAGAAGCTGATCCAAACGCAGTACACGCTCAACAAGATAACGGATCAGATGAAGGATACTCAGCATTGCATTATGCGGCCTGGGACAGTAAAGCTGATATTGTAAAATATTTAATTGATAAGGGAGCAGATGTTAACCTTAAAGGAAAAGATGGATGTTCTCCGATAGTTTTATGCGGAGTTGCGCCAACCCAAACTGATTGTGTTAAGTTGCTAGTTGAAAATGGAGCTGTTCTTGAAAATCGCATGATGGTGCCTAATATGTATCATGCGAATGGAACTACTGTCCTACGCCAGGCTGTCCTTAATTGTTGCTATGATACAGCAGATTTTTTAATTGAAAAAGGAGCTTCTGTTGATGTGCTATTTGAACCTTGTGATGAACCTAAGGCAGGAACATCAGATTTTTTTGTAGCATGTACATTAGTCAAAGAACATTTTCCTGGTATTTTTGATTTAGAAAGACTTAATAAAATCATTGAACAAGTCTCAAATAACGTCTCCAATGAAAAATCAGAAGAAGAAGAAGAAGAAAAAAAGACAGGACCAATGGCACTTTCGTATAAAACTAGATCAGAAGAAGAAAATAAATTTATAAGCGGTTTTATTGTTAAATGGATGGCTGAAACGGAAGATTTTGCCTATGCGATGAGTAAAATACAATTTCCTTCTTTTTTAAAAGATATTGATGATGCTTGTCCAGTATTTACAGATGATGAAATAACTTTTATTAATCATCAAATTGATTATGAAAAATGTATCCCTTCATTACCCTATGTTCACGACCCAACATTTTACAATCATACAAAGCAGGTATGGTGGGTGGCTCCATGCGTTTACTGGGGGGAACAACTTGTTTCATGGGTAATGGTTGACAAAAATGGATTTTATGCTCCTCATCCCGGAAACTGGGATGATCAAGATGACGTCTCTTCAATTTTTAGCTGGGAGATGGTAGAGGATATTACATTTGATATAGATGAATTTGAAGACCATGCCATCGCTACATTAAATATTGAAGCAACAAATGGAGGTGAACTAACATTTTATGAATTTCTATCACTAAATAAAGAAGTTTCTAAAGCAGCAGGTAAACCTGTTTTTAGAGGATCATATCTCAGTGTATTTAAATCTATTTTTGATGTGAATTATGAAAATATTGAACAAAGTAGAGGAGCTCATACCTGGAACCATGGAGTGGGATTGGAAGGATGTAAAGCATTTAAAGACTCATCAGAGTTGCTAAACCAAAGTATTTGGCAAGAAGCAAGAACCGGAAGAATGAATTATAAAACAAATGAGATTTTTGATTATAACCCTGATGGAGAACAAGAATCAGCGATAGATGAAAAAATAGAAGATAAGTCGGATGAAAAAGCTAGTTCTAACATAGATAAAACTGAAAGTTCAGCTGACGAATATTATTTTGAAGATTACATTGGCGAATACAAGCTTGAACATGCTTTGATTGATGAAAGGTTGGAGCATTTGCTAGAAACAGTCGCTGATTTTCTTGATGAAAAATTAGATGGTACTGATGGTTTGTTACAGGTTTGTAGTCGAACAGGTGGATATTCCCTTTATGCAGATAATAAATTGCGAAATGGCAAGTTTGCACAATGTAGATTTGGTAAAAGCGATCGTAAAGAAGGAAAACCAGTAAATTATTTTGTTGATTTATATTTGTTAAAATCAAAAATGAATTATAGTATTGATTCTCTTCCTGAACAGTCTTTACAAAGTCCACATGCTCATGAATTTTATGTGGTAAGACTATATTCGCAAGATGACTTTAAAAATAATAAAGATATTCTTGAACAAAGATTAAAAGAGAGTTTACAAGCACGACAAAAAAATAAACTTATTACAAAACGTAAAAATCTTTCTAAAAAACAATTGAAGTCAGAGTATTTGAAAGATTTAGGTTTATGAATCCAGATATAAATATTGAAAAAAAAAGACTTACAGTCTTCATTGAAGGAATTGGTTCAGAGTTTGTCCAGGGTACTATTAAAAAAGAAGAGTTTGATGCATTTAAATCTTCTGGATTAAGCTGGCAAGATTATTGTATTCAAGAATTAGGGTTGGATGGATATTGGGATGTAAGCAATATTTCTGCTTTGACTGGAATCACCAATGATAATGCACAAATTAGTATTATGATTGATGACAAAGAGATTTGGTCTGGAGATTATTGGTCAATTTTTGAAAATAATGATGATTGCACTTCCAATTTGTCTACGTACGAAAATGGTGTTATGGCCAAAGGAAACAATGAAGTTCCTAAGACACATGTTTTAATTTCAACAATCACTTCAGAAAATCTTTATGCTGAAACTTCAGTTGTTTTTAATAGTACCATGAAAGGTGTTAGTTTAGAATTGCCTTCCGATGATAATGATGGTAAGTTTTTTATAAATAATTTAGAGTTTGGGTTTATTATGGCACATACTGATGCAATGGGATATGGATATGAATATGGAGATTTCATTCTAGGTTTTATTTTTGATGGAAAAAAATACGAGTTCGAATATCCTGGCGGGATGGGTATACCTGATATTTATGTAGACAAAAAACCTGATTGGCTTAAGTAGTTTTTTTAGAGGTATTTACTTGTCATTTATTAAATTATCCTAGTTATAAAAAAAATGAAAAATAAAAAAAATAACATAGTGAATATTTATATATCGAAGGATAAAATATTAAATAAGATTTTTTATGGGTAAAATTTTAACAAAAATAAGATTAAAACTTCATTCAATTAGAAATAATAGATTTTTTGAATTTTTTGTTGTTTTTATTATTATTCTATCAGCATTAAATATAGGATTAAGCACATTTGATATTAATCCAAATCTTTTTAAAACTCTCAATATTTTAGATTACGTAATTACATTTTTTTTCTTAATTGAAATTTTAATTAGAGTGTATTCTTACGAAAAAGTCAGTCTATTTTTCAAAAAAAAATGGAATATTTTTGACTTTACTATTGTTTTATTAAGCCTCATACCGCTCGAGTTATTTGAAGCAGTTATTGTTGCAAGATTGCTAAGAGTCTTCAGATTATTAAGAATAATTAGTTTCATTCCACAATTTAGAGTTTTAATTGAATCTTTAGCACAGGCTATTCCTAGAGTGAGTTACGTATTATTATTCATATTCATTGAAACTTATATATTTGCAGCAATTGGTTCCATATTATTTGGAGCAGTAGATCCTGAGCATTGGGATAATATTGGAGTATCGATGCTTACCCTGTTTAAGGTTGGCACAATTGATGGATGGATTGAAATAATGAACAACACTCTTCCTAGCTTTCCAAATTCATGGTTTTATTATGTTTTGTATATAATCATAACAGGATTTATTTTCTTAAATATGGTAGTTGGAGTAATTATTGACGTTATGATACGTCAAAATACACATGACATTGAAAACTCCCCAGAATTGATGGCTATTGAGAAAATCAATAAAAAAGTTAATAACATAGAAACTAAAGTTAACGAATTTAATTTTGGTGAAAATAATGTTGATATTCATACCAAAGATTTTTCACTTTATGCTCGAGAAGCTGATTCAGGTATTTTATTAAAGGAAGCGTTAGATAATAAAGATACAAAAATTACTGTTGGAATCATTATTAGATTTGAGGATAGGATATTACTTCTACAAAGACCTCAAGGAACATGGGCTTTACCAAAAGGTCATGTGAAAGAAGGAGAAGAAAATTATGACGCTCTTTTAAGAGAGTTAGAGGAAGAAACGCAAATTAAGCTAGATGGCATTAAAGCAGAATATCTTCATGAAACTAAAAATAAAACTGGAAGTGTTCTTCATATATATTATTTAGAATCTGAAAATAAACTTATTCCAATCATTAATAGTGAACATATTGGATGGGCATATTTTTCATTAACTTCTCTTCCTGACAATATAGATTATGGCCTCAATAAGTATTTACAGGAGCAAAGTAAGTAATGGATGATTTTTTAAAAAAGATGAAACGTCCAATAACCGATGAAGACATAATAAAAACCTATAATAAGGTTCAAGAAAAAATTAAAAAATTTGGGCATACAACAAACGGCTCTGTAGATGGAGAAGGTGCCCTTGAAAGACCTTTTGCTCATACTTTAGGTTTTTCAAATACCTCTGGATATGAAATTTTGAGTTTTTTTCCGATAAAAAACAAGGGCCTATCAATAATTGGAAAAATTTTTAATCGAATTATTGCTCAGTACAAATCTGGTGATTTAAAAATTGATGATCAAATATTGGATAATAAATTAATTTATGATCTTCCTTTGGCGATGCACGTTGTTGATAAGGAGGTCCAAAAAGATATTGAAAGGGTATGGGCAAAACAATTGGAAAGAGATGGTTTTTTAGCTGAATTTTCAACTGATGATCACCGTCTAATTTTAATTATTGCATCAGATAAAAATGGTGTTTTACCATGGGAAGATGGTTGTGAAAGTTATTGGCCTCAAATGTGCCCGCCGCCTTTAGTAGCAATGGCACAAATGGCAATCCTTGGAGAAGATAAATTGCTTTCAAGGCTTGAAGAAGATTATAAAATTAATAAAGAATTGGATGATTAAAGCTCTGAGTAATTATGAGATATAAAACCAAAGAGTTTATTGTAGCTACTGAATATAAGCCAAAATTAGGAAAGTTGTATTATTTAGGAGCTGATGGGAATATTTATGAAACTACCATGGGTCCAAAATCTAAGGGATACAAAGCACCGATGGTTGTTGAACTAAATCTAAAACGAGAAAAAGGTTGGTTATATTGTATCGAACGAAATCCAGGTGTTGTATATGATATTGTTGAAAACGAAAAAAATGCAAGGTATCCTGAAGATTCTGTTCTGGAGGTTTGGCGATATCTAGAATCTTCAGAATATGGTGTTTCTGATATGACCAAAGAAGAAATTCTCCAAGAAATTCTTGAAGATTGGGAGTATGTATCTGAATCTATGACGGATGAAGAATTAAACGAAGATCGTGGCGAATCAATAAATCATTCTAGAAGTTTTTTTGGTGAAGATGAACGTGCTGATGAAATTGAAGCTGATTTACATACAATCGCTATCCAATTAGAGCAAATAAGAAGATTTGGAAAGATTGTCTATAAAAGTGAAAGAATTGAAAGAAATAAGAGCTAAACAAAGATTTAATCAAGATAATTAAAGCTTAGATAAAACATTGCTTTTAGAAAATATGATTTACAAGAACGTAAATATTTCAAAATGCAAAATTTCAGACCAAGATAACATTCGACACATTAATATTGAAATTCTAATTAATTTATATTACTATTTAAGTTAATAAGAAAATTCGGAGGAATTATGAAAATAAATAAATTTACATATCAAAAACCTGACAGTGATGGTGAAATACGTTTTGATTGCTCTACCATTGTTGAGAATAAAACAGATTTTGATATTGAGTTAGTAAGAACTTCTATAATCATTGTAAACGGCAATAATGTTACTGTATGCGGATACGAAAATGAAAGCGATTCTGATTTTATTTCTGCAAAAGATTCAGCAGAAGTTGATGTTGCAGGATGGTTAAGCTGTGACGCTAGAACCTTAAATGGTTCCGGAGAAAACGCAAAAGCATATGTTTCTGTTGTAACTTACAAAAGAGAATTTGTAAAAGTTGGCCAATTGCCATTTCCTGCTAAACCAGGAGATTATACAGAAATAAATAAAGTGGTATCTTTAGGAGGAGTAGCTGATTTAATGGGTGTATCTTGTCTTAGAAAAAAAGATGAAGATGGATCAGCGCAGCTTGAAATGCGCTCGGCCATTAGAAATTCATCAAAAGATTACATTGCAAGAGCTCAATTAGATGTTAAGCTTCTTGATCAAAGAGATGCAGAAATTACTGATTCATACGATTATTATTCCTTGCCATCAAAGGCATCTCAGGTATATAGTCCATCTTTTTGGGATTTGAAACCAAAAAAATGCGTAAACGCTAATTTCAATATCTCAGCCTCAGTATATACTCCTGTTGAAAGATATACTGCAGAAGCTTCAGCTACATTAAGTGAAGACTAAAGTTTGAATATTACTTTAGATTCTTCTGCTGAGGAAATTCAAAAGCACCTCAAAGAATATTATTCTTTGAGGTGCAAATTCATCTTTATAGAAAAAAAACCTATACCATCAAAAAATTCAATATTTCCTTTTTTAATAAATGGAGATACAATACTAAATGAATTATCATCAATTCTACCCTTTTTAGGATTAAAAATTGATTTTTTAAACAGCGAAGGTCAATCTGTACCTATGAATTTGAGTTTGGATGAGTCTAAGGATTACAAATTTATTGTAGATGAAGAATATGAGTTTAATCAACTTATCAAGTCTCTTGATGCTATATTGACAACAAATGACTATTCTGATATAGAATGGATTAAGAGAATAATCATCCGTTCTATTGAAAAGGCTAATTCACCTAAAAAATTAGAAATAGTTCAAGAAAAAATCGAAATAATTTATTCAATAAATGAAAAATTTATGAAAAGTGATTATGATGAAGTTTTTCAATTTTTGAAGAAAAAGACTTTAAAAAATTAGTATAGCATAAAAGTTAAAATTATTAATTTAACAGTAGGAATTATGTCTGAAAACTCTAATAAACGCTACTTAACAAAATCAAGAATGAAGCTAGGATTAGAGTGTCCAAAAAAGCTTTATTATTACGAAGATTATAAATCACAAGATAGTGAAAATGAATTTTTGGAAATCTTAGCTGAAGGAGGATATCAAGTTGGCGAGCTTGCAAAATATTACTATAAATTTCATTATCCTGATTATCATTATGTAGATATAATCTCTCTAGATTATGAAGAATCCATTAAAGCTACAAACGATGCTCTTAAGCATGAAAATGTTGTAATTGCAGAACCTGCAATAACTTTCGACAACTTTTTTATCAGGGTGGATGTTTTAGTAAAAAAGGGGAATATGATTCAATTAGTTGAGGTTAAAGCAAAATCTTGCACTTCTGATGACGAAAATGATTTTTTAAGTTTTAAAAAATCTGGGGTTTCTATTAAAAGCAACTGGAGACCGTATTTAGCAGACGTTGCTTTTCAAACTTACGTCACATCTCAAGCTTTTCCAGATTGGTCGATAACTCCATACTTAATGCTTGTAAATAAAAGTAAAGAAACGAATATGGACGGCCTAAATCAACTATTTACAATTGTTAAAACAGAGAAAAATGGAAAAATGCGTTTAGATGTAGAAGTAAATGAGGAAGAAATAAATGCCTCAAAAGAAGAAATTAAAGACACTGTATTGCAGGATGTTAATGTCAAGAGAGTTGTAAACTCAATCTTAAATAATGATCAGCCTCTTGGAAATGATTATTTTTTTGATTTATTAAATCGCCCTCTATTTGAATTTGGAACAGATAATACTTCAACATTTATTGAAGCTGCCCATCAATTATCTGACGCTTATAAAAATCAAATTTCTTTAGACAAATCAGAAACGAATATAGGTGCCTGTTGTTCAAAATGTACTTTTTGCTTTCAAGAGATAATTCCAAATTACAATCCACAAGAAAATTATATATCTTCTATATGGAAATTTCCAAGAAATAAAATACCTAAATTATTTGCAGAAAAAGTTTTTTCAATAAAAGATTTATATAATAATCCTGCTGCTAATCCATTGAATCCTGAAGCCAAGAGCCATTTTAGACAATCGCTTCAAATAGAACTTACAGCGACCAACAATTTATCTGAATGGTTAAGTGAAGATATTTCAGATGTTATGAGTGAATGGAATTTTCCGTTACATTTTATAGATTTTGAGACTTGTACAGTTCCATTGCCATTTCATAAAGATGAATATCCTTATGCCATAATTGCATCACAATTTTCTATTCATACATTACATGAAAATGGTAAGGTAAAGCATTACCAATGGTTAGCTGATCAATCTCCAATTGATCCTACTGTTCAATTTGTAAAAGAGTTAAAAAAGATACTATCTAATGACAATGGTACAGTCTTTATGTATGCTAATCATGAAAATACCGTATTAAAGTCTGCTAAGCAGAGAATGCTTCCTAATAAAAATGAATTCAAAGATGAAATAGATTTTATTGATTCTATCACTTTTTCAAGTAAGGAGAAACATGAGCCAGAAAGAGCTATGGTTGATTTATGTAAATTTGTACAACATCATTATTATCATCCTTTAACAAATGGATCTAATTCATTGAAAGCAGTTTTGCCTTCAATAATGGCGACTAGCAATATTTTAAAGCAAAAATATTCATTGCCATTAGAATTTGGAACAAACTTAGAAAATTATATATTATTTAAAGAAGATGCTGGTATCGTTACTGATCCTTATAATCTTTTGCCAAAGCTTAAAGATCTAATTTCTAAAGATCTGGACAATGCACTTTTTCACAATGACTCACTTAAAGACGGCTCTGGCGCAATGAAAGCATTTCAGGTATTACAATTTTCACAAATTTCAGAAGAAGAAAAAAATGGACTCAGGAAAGGATTGCTAAATTATTGTGAGCTGGATACTCTAGCTATGGTAATGTTATACGAGCATTTAAATTCTTTATTAAAAAGATAATGAGTAAAAAATGTACATGCGGATTTCAAGGTTCTCCTTCACATGAAGATATTTATGATTGTATTGAATACGAAGAGGTTCAAAGTGGTAAAAAAAAAGGCCAGTGGATGATTGATTGGATGAAGAAATCTAAGAAGAGTGAAGCAAAGAGAAAGCCAAGTGGTTTTAATGCTTGGGCTGATCAATCAGAAAAAAAGGATAAAAGTTGAATAAAAAAGAATTAGGATTTAAAGCTTGAAATAAAGCTAAAAGTTTCATTCTGATGAACAATATCCCAAATTGGTTAATGAAGCAGTTGCCATACAAGCATTCTATGATAGATGTTAAAGGGAGGCAGATGCATGTTATGGAAAAAGGCCAAGGAAAGCCAATAGTATTGGTACATGGCAATCCTATGTGGGGTTATTTATATAAAAAAGTATTGGATGGTTTAGATATAAACCATAGATATATTGTTCCTGATTTAATCGGTTTTGGATTTTCTGAAAAAGTAAAACTCCATGAACATTCACTTGAAGCTCATAGTAAATGGATGGCAAAATTCTTTTCAACTATAAAAGAAGAAAAAATTGGTCTTGTTGTCCATGATTGGGGAGGCATGATCGGAATAGCAGGTGCAATGAAAGCAGGAAAGAAAATTGATGGGCTAGTAGTCATGAACACAGCAATAACCGCTCCAAAAGATGGATTTAAGCCTACTTGGTTCCACAGTCTTTCACAAGTGCCGCTTATAAGCAGTTTATTGTTCAGAGGATTAAATTTTCCATTATCATTTTTAAGTCGTTTTGCCCATGTTCCTGGATCATTTGATTCGAATACAATGAAAGCATATAAATATCCATTAAGAAAATTTAAAGACAATTGTGGTCCATTGGCATTGGCAAGAATGGTTCCAAATAGCATGCATCATCCAAGCGTACCACTTGAACAAGAAATTGAGACATATCTAGGTTCATATGATGGTCCTGCTCAAATTGTGTGGGGGATGAATGATCCTGTGATGTGGAAGTTAAGAAGAAGGACTTCAAGATTATTACCTCAGGCAAAAGTTGTAAAAACGCAAGCAGGACATTTTGTTCAAGAAGAGACTCCAGCAGAGGTTATTAC
>CEVX01017523.1_pt1 | contig 14872 bp, 9 predicted proteins | sample 356561 | NCBI WGS metagenome assembly CEVX01 (sample SAMEA2623886, study PRJEB7988) | marine metagenome | biome: marine biome (ENVO:00000447); feature: surface water layer (ENVO:00002042); material: "saline water (ENVO:00002010), including plankton (ENVO:xxxxxxxx)" | depth 5 m | reverse complement strand
GCTGACGATGGATCCGTAGTCGGTTTCGACGCTGACATCGCCCACGCACTAGTGGACGAGATCGCGGCTCACTACATGGGAACCGAGAACCCAATGTTCGAGGCCCCTGTCGTGGACGACCCAGCAGTGACCATCAAGCTAGGTTTCCTAAATGACGCATCTGGACCTATATCCCAGTTCGCAGCCCCGTTCACCTTCGCGTGGACAGCAGCAATGAATGATCTCAACGCAATGGGAGACGACTACGTCTTCGAGGTCATCGAGGCTGACTCGGGATGCGACGGTACAATGGCACAGGCAGCTGCACAGTCCCTAGCGGACGCAGGAGTTGCGGCAGTGGCTGGAGCAGCTTGCTCCGGTGCTTCGATGGGTGCTAACGCTATCCTATCGGCTGCAGGAATCCCAATGATTTCCTACGCCAGCACATCGCCATCACTGAGCGACGCAACCGCATACCCTCACTTCTACAGGATTGTGCCAAGCGACGCACTACAGGGACAGGCAGCAGCTGACATGATTGCAGGAAGCGGCGCTTCCAACACCGCAGTCGTGCACATGACCAACGCGTACGGAGCAGGTCTAGCAGATTCAGTCGCAGCCAACCTGGGCGCAGACAACGTCTGCCTTCAGGCTGGATACGAGGACACAACCACCGACTTCGCAGCTGCCGTTCAGGCAGTTATGGACGCTGGTTGCGACTCCGTGTTCCTAGGATCGTACTCCTCCGACGGAGCCATGATCGTAGAGACCATGGCAGTCATGGGAGCAGCAATCCCAATCTTCAGCGCTGACGGAATGGCTGGAGAGGCCGCACTGAACGACTACACCAACCCTGCAGCAGCAAACGGCATCGAGGTCACACGACCACGAGCAGCCGCAGCTGGCGGTTCAACCGCTTTCACTGACGCTTGCGCAGCAGACGACGTCTGCTCGACTGGAATCTTCACCGCAGAGGCATACGACGCGGTAATGATGATCGGTCACGCTGCAATGCACGAGGATGGTGCTAACATGGCTTCGCACATCGACATGGTCGGTGACGGCTACGCTGGAGAGAGTGGAACCCACTCCTTCCTGGACAACGGTGACGTTGGCGGGTCAGGCTACGATGTCTGCACCTTCCACCACGTGCCAACCTACGGCGAGTACTTCAACTGCGACAGGATGTGGGACGCCACTGCTGGCGTCTCCGCAGTAGCATGGGCAGGAGCCACTGTAAAGATCGGCTTCCTGAACGACGCTACCGGACCAATCGCAGTGTACGGACCAGGTTTCGTTGCAGCATCCCAGATCGCTGTCGGCCTTGCCAACACGATCGGATACAGCAACGGAGTGCAGTTCGAGATAGTCTACGCTGACTCTGGCTGCGATGGTACCATGGGCGGAACAGCCGGCCAGGCACTAGTCGACGCCGGCGTCTGGGGCGTAGTCGGAGCAGCTTGCTCCGGTGCCTCGATGGGCGCTAACGCCGTTCTAGCCGCAGCAGGAATACCACAGGTATCCTACGCGAGCACGAGCCCAGCCCTCTCCGACGCAGCAGCATACCCAGGATTCTTCCGAGTCGTCCCAAGTGACGCATTCCAGGGATCCGTGGTTGCTGACGTCATGGCCGCAGACATGCAAGACAACGTCGCTGTTCTGCACATGACCAACGCGTACGGCGCTGGACTGGCCGATGCATTCGTGGCAAACATGGGAGCTGACAACATCTGCACCCAGATTGGCTATGCAGAGGACACAACCGACCACAGCGGCAACGTGCAGTCGATCATCGACGCAGGTTGCACATCAGTCATGATGGTATCATACGCGTCCGACGGCGCTGCTATCATCGAGGAGATGGCTTCCCAGGGTTACTCTGGAGCTATCTACGGCGCTGATGGAATCGCAGAGGAGGGCCTTGCAGCAGACATGTCCGACAAGTCACTTGTCGATGGCATCATCGCTACCAAGCCCGCAGCCGCAGGCGGCATGTCCGAGGTCGGATATGTCTTCGCAGCACTGTGCGCCCAGAGCCCAGATTGCGCTGGCGGTATCTACACCGCTGAGGCTTTCGACGCTGTGACCATCGTTGCTTTCGCGGCATTCACCGCTCTAGCCACACCCGGACTTGACGCCAACATGGCCGTCATGGGTACTGGCCAGGGATGGAATGGAGCCAGCGGAGCAATCAGCTTCCTGGACAACGGTGACGTACCTGCAGCCGGTTTCTGCATAGGTGAGTTCTCTCACGATGCAACTACCGACACTGTCTCGTACGACTGTGCAAGGAACTGGGACCCAGTCAACGGCATAACAACTGCTTAGATTGGACAACGTAAAGCAGTGCGGCGGGTAAGTCCCGCCGCACTGCCCCAACAATTATTTCGCATGATGGACCGGTCAGTGTAGTAGCATGCTGCACGAAGCCGGTAAACAATTCTCGGAGCTCCCTAGGGGGACCCGCAGACTGATCATCGCAGCACTGCTGTTCGTCGATGCTAACTTCATGGGGACCCTTAACGGATTAGGGATCCTCAATATTCTGGATGTGTTACTTGGAGGGGGGCTCCCCAACGACATGGTCTGGCTCCTGCAACTCGTCGAGTCCATAGTATCGGGTTTCGTCGTTGTGAAGGTCCTATTCGATGATGTTCCCAGCGGTATTCCGAGGACAGTCGCAATACTGCTTTCCCCCGTCTTCATGGTCGCTGTCACATTCTTCTCTCTGGATATCCTGCTGCAGGGCCTAGGTGAAGACGCGTCATTCACCCTCGATCTCGTCTCAATTACAACAGGCACCCTGACTTGGTCCTCCACATACCTAGCAATAGCGATAGGACTCACTCTTACTTACAAGGTTCAGAGATATGGAAACTTCGCCCAATCTGAGCTTTTCATGATTGGGATGTACCTCTCTATGATCATGATTTGGACTGATTACTTCTTCCCCATGTCAAACCTATCGACCACCAAGGACGGGGTACTGACGTGGTCCGTTCTCCTGTTTACCTTGGTAGCTGCCTTCGTTCTCACAGGCATAGCTGGCATAATTATCGACAGACTCGTTTACAAGGGATTCCGAAAGACCAACGCAAGCCCACAGGTGATGATGATAGCATCACTAGGCGTCGCTCTCATCCTCCGAGCACTCACCTATCTCAGGTTCGGGGCAAGCAGGAACATGTTCGAGCCAGAAGGAGACTGGAGGATGCCAAACCTCAGGTGGGAGTTCCCAACCACCAAGCTACGCTTCAACCTAGGGGAGAGGACGCTGGAAGATGATAGGACGTACACGCACTTCAACTGCGAGCAAACCGGTGTCGACGAAACGACAGGAGAGCCGATCCTCTCCAGAATCGTCAGCGATACCTCGAAACCGGCTATAGAGCTATACGACACTACGACAGATTGTGTCACTCAAGCCACCACCAACTACGCATACTACAAGGGAGCGGTCCCAGTAGTCATCTTCTCAGCAGTACTGCTACTACTGCTCCTACTCAACAAGACCAGATTGGGGAGGAGGATGAGGGCCGTTGCCGACAACCCAGAGCTAGCTGCCAGCAGCGGGATCAACGTCGAAAGAGTCCACCTGACAAGTGCATTCCTGTCCGCAGGACTTTCCGGGATGGGTGGGGCTATCTTTGCATTGACCCTGAGGTTCAACCCCGAAACCGCATTCACCTTACTGTTGCCCTCCTTTGCCATCATTGTCCTAGGCACCATAGGCTCCGTCCCAGGCGCCATAGTGGGATCACTGATTGTCGGGTTCGTTAGGGCCCTATCCTCACCTGTCTTGATAGGAATAGGAATGCCCCTTGGAAGATCAAACTACTCCGCTCTCGATGGCGTGATGCCATACATTTTCCTCGTCGCAATCCTGATGATTATGCCAGAGGGAATAGGCGATGCGTATGAGAAATGGAAGATAGAGAGGCTCAGAAAGCGCAAGGAGGACGACTCGGACAGGACGCAGAAGATAGCGGCAGCTCTAGCCATAATGCCTACTGGAATATTCGGACTCCATCACTGGTGGTCTAACCGCACACACCGGATGCAGAGCTTCTCTGCCGCCGCCATCGCCGCCTATGTATTCCACAGACTCAGCGACTTCGTCGAGAGGAACTCCTTCGCGGACGGGGCTTGTGCGGACTCTTGCGCCTCCAACGAATTCGCGGAGACCAACCTAGCCGTAATGACGGGGAGAAACGACGGAACACTACTTCTCGAGGACTCGCCACTCACAGAGTCCGACCTGCTCGATCAGAGGAGCCCCCCAAGCGAACTTTCGCCCTTCGAGGCGGAACAGTGGGTTTCTGACACAGTCGTATCGATGAACGAGTCTTGGTTGAGCATGATGAACTTCGAAATAGGACTTGTCAACTTCATCGTAGACCTAGGTGACTTGATCTGGCCCGGTGCGATTATCGCCTTATGGGGATACTCAATCTACGAGGGCATGGGCATCCTTTCGGATTCAGACTCCAGGAACAAGCACGTAGAAAGATCATGGAACCAACTACAATTGATGCAGTCATCGATATCAGAAACAATATCCTCAGCTAAGACGGGGATGCTCAGAAAATGGTCAGACTTCGATAGAAGGCATAGTACGGCAGTGAACAGGATAACAGAACAACTCCGAGCGGCATCAGCAACTCCCAGAGAGAAAATATCCTCGATTATCTCCTCCTCCTCGTCCAATGCTATGACCTTCATATCAAGAGGGTCCCCTGATCAGAAAAGGAAACTCGAGATGTACGGCAGAGAGAGCCCAATGGGCTCCTGGATCTTCTTCTCTATTCTTTTGACCATCCTGCTGCTCTTCCTTCTGTGGCTCCCAATAGCTGAGTCTGACGACTTCAGGTGGAAGAAGACCCTCCAGGTTTCAAACGTCCTAGTCTCACTGGCCATCTTCATCTTGATGGCATTCTCACTGAACCTGCACACTGGGTACACTGGCATGGTCAACTTCGGTGTTATCTTCTTCGTTGGAATAGGGACCATCACTGTGGGGATACTCACAGCACCAGAGGAGCTGCACGGCTATGGATGGGGGATACTTCCGGCCACGATGATGGGGGTGGCACTAGCCGCATTTTTGGGCTGGGCATTGGCATATCCTACGGCTAGACTCAGAACCGACTACTTCGCAATCGTCACAATCTCCCTAGGCGAGATAGTCAGAGTACTCCTCGCTGGGGAACCCCTGCTCAGGGTCGGCGCCGTGGGCTCAGCTATCGGAATATCCGCCTACCCGCTGCCATTGGAGAATTGGTGGTTCTGCGGCTCCGAGGAGTCCGGCCCCGACACCCAATGGGTCAGCCCGGATGCCTGCAGAGACGACATCTCGCTAATCGACACCCCTGCAAATCAGGTCGCAGAACTACTGAACCTCGGTGAACCAGCACCCTATCTGTTCATCCTGATGGTAATTTCATTGATCGCGGTCGTAATTGTCTGGAAGCTTCTTTCCAACCTGCTCTCCTCCCCATGGGGAAGGGTCCTGAAGGCAATAAGAGAGGACGAGGAAGTCGCTCAGCACCACGGACACGACATCCTGACTCACAAGGCAGCAAGCCTCGCTCTTGGAGCAGCCATTGCCGCTCTTGCAGGCGCGATATGGGCTTGGAAGCTGACTGGCTTCGAACCCACATTCATGTCTCCGGCCCGCTCCACCTTCCTTGTCTGGGCTGCATTCATCATCGGCGGTACTTCCAACAACAGGGGAATGGTGGTCGGCGCGTTCATCATCGTACTGATGGAGTTCGTCTTCAACGTACTAGTTGCAGGACAGGGATCCCCGGATCTCCCCCTGCACACAACCGCATCGAGAATAGACTCCCTCTTCGAATGGCTATTTACGAATCAGTGGGAGGCTGCCAAGACTTTCGCTATCGTGATGGCAGTTGGATTCGTCGTGCGTTCCGAGAGGCTATTGGACATCGGTGCCTCGGGTGCAGCAATTTTCTCGTTCGGAGCCATAGCTCTTGGAGAGAGGTCCATAGAAGAGTCATTCTTCAGTGGTGTCGTTAGTGCCGACATGCTGTATGTCAAGCTCCTCCTAATCGGCTGCTTGATGCTATTCTCTCTCAAGTTCAACTCCAAGGGACTCCTCCCCGAGGTCCCCGTCCGGCCTGAGAGGCCGTCTGGAGGTGTTTCCAGTGACTGAGCCAGTTCTAAAGGTCGACAAGCTCAGGAAGGAGTTCGGTGGGCTAGTAGCCGTCAAGGACGTCTCATTCACGGTGGAGAGGGGAGAGTTCGTTGGTCTAATCGGTCCAAACGGATGCGGCAAGTCAACGACCTTCAACTGCATCAGCGGGCTTCTCGAACAGACATCGGGCAGCATCGAGATGTTCGGAAACGACATATCGGACCTGAGGCCAGATCAGATTCAGAATCTCGGGATGACCAGGACATTCCAGCACACAAATCTCTGGCGTCAGATGACTGTAATAGAGAACCTCATGGTTCCCCCGAGGAGGCAATTCGGATCATCAATCAAGGAACTCGCAAGGTCCCTTCTGATGCCGTCCAATCAAGCCGAAGAGGACAGGCTCTCAAGGGCATACGACGTCCTCGACCAGCTAGAGGTACCCCATATGGCACACAACCTCACCAGCGAGCTGTCAGGAGGACAGAGCAAGCTAGTCGACATAGGCAGGTCCATGATGGGAGATCCAAGCCTCCTTCTCCTCGATGAGCCGGTAGCGGGAGTCGCCGGACCGCTAGCGATGAAGATATTCAACAATCTCAGGAACATCGTAGATGAAACGGGAATCTCAGTGTTAATCATAGAGCACAACATGGACTTCATACTAAGGCAGGGTGTTGACAGAATCGTCGTTATGAACGAGGGCGAGGTCCTGATGCAAGGGACTCCCGAAGAGGTCCGGGCTAACAAGGAAGTAATCGAGGCCTATCTTGGAGCAGCAGGAGATCCATCGGAGGGCGAGGAATGACCAGAGTTCTCGAAGTAAACAGCCTAGAGGGCGGCTACGGCTCGGTTCAGATTCTCTACGGAATAGACATGTATGTCGATGAGGGCGAGTTTGTCACGATTATTGGGCCTAATGGATGTGGAAAGTCGACCCTAATCAAGACAATTTTCGGAATCGCCACATACTACTCGGGGGATGTCTCGTACAGAGGAACCAACGTCTCGGGTTGGAGAACGGATCAATTGGTCAACCAAGGCATAGCCTATGTGCCGCAGGTGGACAACGTGTTCCCTTCCCTCTCCGTCCTGGAGAACCTGCAGATGGGCGGCAACAGACTCTCAAGCCCAGTGCTCAACGAAAGGATCGAAAGGGCATTGGAGATGTTCCCCGACCTCAAAGACAGGGTACACGATCTAGCAGCCTCATTGTCAGGGGGCGAGAGGCAGATGCTGGCAATCTCCAGAGCCCTAATTTCAGATCCCAAGTTCCTGCTTCTCGACGAGCCCACTGCGGCCCTCTCCCCTCTGTACCAGCAGCAGATAATCGAACGAATCGACTCCCTCAGAGAGCAAGGAATAACCGTGCTTATAGTGGAGCAGAACGCCAGACTGTCTCTAGCTAGGTCAGACAGGGGATACATCGTTTCAAACGGGAAGATCGTGCATACGGGGGACGCCAAGAAGATACTGACCGACCCAGAGATAGGCGAGTACTTCCTAGGGTCCACGGGCCATTAGCTCAGAAGCCACACCGGCTAGCAGGGGCAAGCACCCTTTCATCCTGTGGCCATCATCAATCTCAACCAACTCAACGAGATCGCTCTCCTCGGCCACCCTCCTAGATACGTCAATCGAAACGACATCGTCCAGTCTGCCATGTACAATCGTGGTCATGTGCCCTGGGGCCGGCCACGACATCCTCCCTGCAGCCTCCATGAACTCCCAATCCAAGTCTATGTCCAATTCGAACCCCCGGTATCTCCTAGTGCCAGACTCCTTCCAGTCAGACAACTCCTGTTCACTCAGTCTACTGGTGTATGCCTCAGAAAGCCCGAATGCGGGAGCGATAAGGAGAACTCGAAAACCAGAGTCACCCCTGAGTGAAGACGCATTAGCCGCAGCAAGTCCACCCATGGAAGAACCAATCACCAAGTCGTAGTCCGACTCGTCAATCCTCCTGAGTAGAACCTCCGTTTGCTTCCCGATATCCCACCCGAGCTCTGACATCACTGGAGCAGTTACATCCCATCCCAGTACCTCCTTCATGAATGTCGGCTTTGACCCGGATGGTCCACCTTCGAATCCATGTGCGAATAGAACTCGCATGATCATCCGCCCAACGTATTTGTTCAGCCAAACTCCAAGCCCAACAACTCAAACTCAGCAAGAGGGCAACGTGTCATGGAGGCATGATCCATGACTCTGATATGGATTTCAGCCACAACATGCACGGTCGCTTGGAATAAATGGCCAGCATGGACATTGTTGTCATCATCAGACCAGCAGCAGTGGATATGGGTGAATGCATCTCCCTGCTCCGTACGAGCAATATTGCCTGAGAGGCTAACCAATTCGGATGGTGGATCTAAAGGACGCCTTTGGTAGACGCCTTCTTCATTCATGTAACCATATTGATTGTCACGAGTCCGACCAATGCCGCTTGTGATGGCAGCTGCATCAAACCCAAGCTCATCTGCCATCCCCCTCAGTGCTGTATGTATTTCTTCCCCAGGGTCAAGTCGCACGAGGATATCGCTTCCTGAACGTGTGTGCTCCATGGTCCGCCCTATCGACTCATCAATTTCAACCTCTCTCACATCAACCATGATTTCGGCAATAATCGAGAAACAATTCAGTGGAAGCAACAAACCACCTTGCATCACGCTGCTCCTGTCATTTTCTTCCACTGGAAGTAAGGGGGTGTCCGAATTCTTCCATTTTGGTTATAGACCGTGACATCACGGCATCAAAGCCGGACGGTGAAAAACATGACAATGGCCGTACACGACTCTTCTCCCAGATGGAGGACATTCCTCAATCAGGCCAAGGAGAAGGAGATCACTTTGCTATTATCCCAGCAAACCCATACCCCTGTAGTCGAAGTGTCATTCCACGACCTCACGGGATTTGATCCTGACTTCGCAGAGGACATACTCAACGAGCCAAGGCAAATCCTGGGAAGCGGAAGCGCCACCCTGAGTGACATCTGCAAGGAGAGAGGAGTTGATCTGGATGCAATGGTAAGGGTCACCGACCTCCCGAGGGACAGTCGTAGACCACTAAGAGAAATTGGTAGCTCTGACATTGAGAAACTAAGGCGAGTCGATGTTTCAGTAACCAAAGTGTCAGAATTGAAACCTAGAATCCATAGAGCAGTTTTCATATGCCAGAAGTGTGGTTGCACCATAGAGGTGGATCAGAAGAATGAAAGAGAGTTGGAAGAGCCACTCGAATGCCCTCCGGAAACTGGCTGCGGATCATCGGCAAGGGAAACAAGATTCAAACTTGTAATGAACATCTCGAGAATGATCAACAATCAATGGCTAGAGGTCCAAGAGCTACCAGAAAACGTTCCAAGCGGCGCACAGCCAAGGAGGGGAATCACCCTTGTCGAGGGCGATCTGGTCAACAAGCACCTTCCCGGAGAGAGGATAACTGCAAACGTGATACCTGTCGTACACAGTGAGGTAAAAAATAGAAAGAAGACCCCAATGTTCGATATCATTTACCATCTGGTAAGCTCAGAACACGAGAGCGTCCCATTTACTGAAATCAAGATCAACGAGGAAGACAGAGATGTGATCATGGAAGTATCCCAGAGGGAAGATCTAGTGACTCTTATGCAGAGATCGATAGCCCCCTCAATTTTCGCTACTAGGGTGATGAATCATGTCAAGAGATCATTAGCACTACAGCTATTTGGCGGAGTCAGGAGATCTACCTCTGACAAGAGCCACCTTAGGGGTGATATCCACATACTCCTGATGGGAGATCCTGGAGTGGCAAAATCCCAGCTTCTTTCTTACATGTCCAATTTGGCCCCCAGGGGGAAACTCGCCTCTGGAGGAGGAGTCACGGGTGCCGGCCTCACCGCCGCTGCAGTGAAGGACGCGTTTGGGGATGGAAGATTTGCTCTGGAGGCAGGGGTCCTCCCCCTCTCCGATAAAGGACTGGCGGCGATCGACGAGTTTGACAAGATTACCAAGGAAGATAGGAGCGCTATCCATCCAGCAATGGAACAGCAGCAGATTCACGTAGCCAAGGGTGGAATCACAGCTACCCTACCCGCAAGATGCGCGGTCTTAGCGGCCGCGAATCCGAAGGAAGGCAGGTTCTCGAGGAGGGGGCCGAATCAGAGTGTCCTAAGGATGTACGAGGAGACTGGTCTTCCCGCACCTCTGGCCTCCAGATTTGATATTATATGGATGATAAGGGACGAAGTCAAGGCAGAGGACGACGCGAGGATAGCCAAGCATATCTTGGATACAAGGACAAGCGCCATGAGTGAGGTAAAAATGGAGGAATCAATGGAAATAGACCCTTCAGAGCCAGATAAAGACCAGGTCTACTCAGTTGGCGTAGACGGGCACGAACACCTGACTCTTGATTTCCTTAGGAAGTATGTCGCTTACGCGAAGAGGCACGTCCATCCAGATTTAGACGATGATGCCAAAACCGCTATTCACGAGTACTACATTAGCGAGAGACAATCTTACGGAAGGGAGGACGGCTCGGACGAAGCTCCAGTCCCTGTCACTGCTAGGGCACTAGAGGCACTGATACGCCTTACCGAAGCTCATGCTAGGATGCATCTCAGGCAAGTCGCCACTAAGCGCGATGCGTCAGTCGCTTTGGCGGTATTCAAGCATTGGAGGGACGAGTCGGGAATAGAAGACGACTCCGAATTGTACTCGGGCGTACCTCATCGTCAGAGGAACGCAAACACCGTCATCAGGCAAGTAGTAAGGGACATTTGTCAGGAAACAGATGGTACAGCCGAGCTCACTGACATCCTCAACAGATGCAGGGCGAGAGACCTCACTGAGCAGACAGTCGAAGAGGCGCTATCCAAGATGAGGATGTCGGGCGAATTGTTCATGCCAAGGAACGACACGTACTCCTTTGCCCGCTGAGCCTATGAGCAACTGCCCGTTCCGGTGATACCATGGAGCCCATGGGTGACGTACATGCTCCGTCGACTTTGGACCCAGCCGCTCTAGGATTCATGTGCGGTCTTGAGATCCACCAGCAACTAGCCACGGGCAAGCTGCACTCTAGGATGCCAAGCGAGCTCTACGAGTTTGGAATGGATGACGTCCCTCCCGAATGGGTCGTTTCCAAGAGAAAACTCAGGGCCTCTCAGGGCGAGAGTGGGAGTATAGATGTAGCAGCCAGGTTCGAACAGAAGAGAAACCGCTCATTCGTTTACATACAGTCTCCAAATTCAGGATTGATCGAGATGGATGATGCGCCCCCGTTGGCACATGATGAGGATGCGGTCGAAGTTGTCCTAACCATATCGGCAATGATGGATGCAAAGCCAGTTCCTGCGATGCAGGCCATGCGTAAGACAGTGGTAGACGGGTCCAATACTAGTGGCTTTCAGAGAACCACCCTGGCATCCACAAACGGAAAAATATCGACTCCCTCAGGAGACGTTAGAATAGCGGTGATATGCCTAGAGGAGGACTCAGCCAGAAAGCTTGACTCCAGTAAAACTCCTACCGGCGAGATGGTAACCTACACACTCGACAGATTAGGAGTTCCCCTCGTTGAAATCGCAACAGAACCGGATATCACCTCACCAGAGCATGCCAAGGAGACTGCACTGGCCCTAGGCACTCTTCTGCGCGACACCCGCAGGGTCAGAAGAGGACTCGGATCAATCAGGCAGGATCTCAACGTAAGCCTCGCATGTGGGGACAGGGTTGAGATAAAGGGGTGCCAGGATCTCGAATGGATCCCCAAGATTATCCGACTCGAGATGGCCAGACAACTGCATATGTATAGGCTGGCAAATGAGCTTCGCGAGGAGGCTGGACTCCCACCGCTCCCATCGGATAGAAGAAAAACAGAGAGGCCCGTGGAGAACAGAGTCGCGCTGGCCGCGCAATCGAAAATTCCCCTGGAAATATACGATGTATCCGAAACCCTATCTGGTTGCGACTCAACAAGGGTGATTGAAGCATTAGGAATGGGGGAGAAGGCCCTCTGTGTCCCCCTAAATGGATTCTCAGGAAAGATGGGGTCAAAGGAAAAAGACTCCGAAGGAGCCCAGGCCCCTCGTCTCGGTAGGGAGCTCGCAAGCGCTGCAAAACTAGCGGGCGTGGCAGGTATCTTTCACTCGGACGAACTTCCCGCATATGGGATCAGTCAAGACCAAGTCGACTCAATAATCCGTGAACTATCTCTCTCAGATGCCGATGCCTTCGCAATATGCATTGCCCCCCAATGGCAAGCAGAATTAGCCCTTGAATCAGTGGTGAGCAGGGCTAGGTTGGCCTACCACAGGATCCCTCAGGAAGTACGAAACGTGGTGATCAGGAAAGGCCAGCCCGAAGACGGAACCACAACCGCCATGCGCCCCCTCCCAGGAGGGGCAAGGATGTACCCGGAGACCGATGTTCCAGTACTGGAAATCCTCCCCAAGAAGTGGGATGAGATATGCGAAAGCCTCCCCCTATCGTCACTTCAGAGGGCCGAAAGAATCGACTCCTACGATATTTCTCAGAATCAAAAGGAATCCATCCTGAACAATGAACTAGATGACCTCCTAGTCGAGGGGGCCGAGGGCGATCTCAAGGTCCCTGCAAAGGCATGGGCGAGCGCCCTACTTGAGTTTGGAATATCCAACATAAGAGCTCTAGAGGTCGCCATCCATCTGAGGGAGAAGGGGGTGATGACAAGGGAGGGGGTCTCTCCATTGGTCGCAGAAGCCCAATCCGAGGACACGGACCACCTCCTGGAGTGGATGACATCCGAGGCATCATTGAGGGGATTCACCCCTGCTGGTGACAACGAAGTGGAAACAGCCGTAGACGAGGTTATGAAGGAACGGGAGGACTTCATCAGGGAGAGAGGCCAAGGGGCAATAGGCCCACTCATGGGGGTAGTGATGGGCAAATTGGGCGGTTCTGCAGACGGTAAGGTCGTCAGTAAGATCCTGAGAGAGAAGATCTCCGAGATGCTAGAGTAGAATCTATTATTTCTGACTGTTCGGAATATTAGCATAGTTAAATTACCCTCGACCCTCCACTAGTTTTCCATGTCCGATATAGTCTCCATCCTGATAGTCATGATAGCGGCTTCCGTAGCACTTGGAAGCAACATAAAGGAAGAAGACAGACTAAAGGTACTCTCAGCACTTTGGCTAGTCGTGATCCTGCTATCCTCCTCGATTATTTCCACTGAGTGGGCTAGGATGACCTCTGAGTTAGTTGATGATGAAGGAGACCCCCACTATGGCCTGCCTGATATCTGGGAAGGAAAGCAAGTCGTGTGCTTCGATTTCCCAGAGGATATTGCACCTGAGGGGTATGGTGGCGGAAGGCACCACATTGACAGCGACGGAACGAATTTCATGACCGACTCCAACTGGAACGGCTCCGGAGCATGTGTCGGTGGCTTCTCTGGCTATGAGACTGGAATTGATCTATTTGACGAGGCGGTAATGGCATCAGGAGGGGACTTTGCCTACACCTCAACGCAATTCTCCTTCGGCATTCAGATTGATTCCATCGGAGGCGTCGAGCCATGCGATGTAGCACCGTGCCCAGAGGACTTCTCATCCGGAGCATACTATGCACTTTACCACAATGGCCAGTTGGCACCTGTTGGAATCAGTGACCTTCCCCTTGATGGCGATAGCGTAGTAACTTGGACAATTATGACATGGTGAGCTATTGGGAAGCAAAATCATGATTAGACTAATCCTCCCATGTGTGTGAGGGTGCAACCATGTTAGACGCGCATGCAGTGACTCTGTCTCCTGCCGAGACCCTGATCATGAACACCCTCCTCCTAGCCATTATTGGCTGGTCTATGTGGAAGGCCGAGAGGGGCTTGAACCCAGGAAATGACGTCGCAGTGCTCTTCCTACTTGGGATATTCGCAGTCTCAGGGAGGGTCCTTCTAGAGCCCCTGCCGAATGTACAGCCAGTCACGGTAGTCGTCCTGCTTGCAGGGATTCACTACGGTGCTCCTAGGTCCGTAGTTCTAGCAACTTCAGTTGCGTTGGTCTCGAATCTATTCCTTGGTCACGGTATATGGACACTATACCAGGCTGCTGCCTGGTCCCTAGTGGGGGTATCAGGAGCGCTCCTCTCAGAGAGACTGGCTCCTTCTGGCACTATCTCAGTCTCCAGAGTCGCTGCCCTGTCCGTGGTTGCTGCATTCCTGTTTGACTGGACGGTTTCGCTTAGTGCTCTACACTCATTCGGGGCGGAGATGCTTCCATTGTACATCGTCTCAGGAATACCATTCGACGTTCTCCATGCTTCTGGAAACGTGTTCTTCGTCGCATGGCTAGCGGCTCCATTATCTGAGATGATGTCCCGACACAATCTCAGTAGAACGGTGGTGAGAGAGGCTGTCGCGTCCAGAACCTGAGCTGACCATGGTCTTGGTCACAAGAGCCGACCTCAACCTATCCAAGGGAAAGCTAGCAGCACAGTGCGGCCACGCAGTAAGCGAATGCATCCTCAAGGCCAGCTCTAGGGAGCCAAAGATTCTGAAGGGGTACCTAGGTGGGGGGGCTCGCAAGATCGTAGTAGCCGCCCCTCACTTGGAAGGTCTGAAGAGGATATATGGTGAAGCCGCCGAGAGCGGACTGATAGCCCACATGGTGAAAGATGCAGGCCATACTGAGATTCCACCAGGCACAGTGACCGTGGTTGGTCTCGGACCAGGCCCTAGGAGTTCCATAGATGCGATAACCAGCAGTCTGCCGCT
>CEVX01108052.1_pt1 | contig 14942 bp, 12 predicted proteins | sample 356561 | NCBI WGS metagenome assembly CEVX01 (sample SAMEA2623886, study PRJEB7988) | marine metagenome | biome: marine biome (ENVO:00000447); feature: surface water layer (ENVO:00002042); material: "saline water (ENVO:00002010), including plankton (ENVO:xxxxxxxx)" | depth 5 m | reverse complement strand
TTACATCATTATCATTTACATCATTATCATTTACATCATTATCATTTTCTGCTTCTCTTTCTACTCTTGCCATTACTATTTCTATATTATTTAATAATCTAAAATCATTTATTTCTCTTATTAAAATTGTATGCATATCTGTATTTATCGTATCTATTATATCATATATAGTCAGTCTAGTGTTTCTATATGATGTGTTTTTATTATTAATGAATTTAATTTTTTTTTGCATTAATAAAGCCAATACTAATTTTAGTTTATAACTCACAAAATTTCTTGAATTATTACTTTTAAAATAATAAATTGTAACAATATAGTTATAAATTATTTGATTAAAGTAATTTTTTATATCATCTAAATCAAGATTATAAAAATTATTTTTAAATTCAGCAGACAAAAAATTTATAATAACATTATCAAAATGTTTTGATAAAAATTGTGAAAATATTATTAAACTTTTAATTAAATAATTAAATTTACTTTCATTATCGAGAGATTTTATATAATTTTTAATAGAATTTATAGTTAAATAATTCTCGTGGTGTAAAAATAAATCTCTTATTTCAAAATTATTTTCATAATATAATTGATATACAGTAGGTATATTAAAGTTTTGTTTTTTACAAAACAAATAAAAATTATATAATATATTTTTATTTAAAGGTATATTTGTATATGGATTTTTTATTTCTAATGGTGATGAAAAAGTATTAGTATTATTTAATTCAATATTATTAGAATCATTAAATTTAAATAAATTACTCTTTATTATATTTATAAAATTTTCATATGTGAATTTGTATATAAACTTATTTATATACATATCAAACGTCAATATATTTGTTATATCATTTCCTATTAAATCTTCTGTATTATATACTTTTGATGTATTATATTTTAATTTATTGTAGAATGATTTTATTATATTATTTATTCTTTGTGATTTATAAAAAATATTTAATATTATTTCATTTTCTAAATGAATATTATATTTATAATATTTAAATTTTGTATACAAATCTATTATTTTTCCTGATAATCTTAATTCTTTTTTTTTATTTATTATTTCATCACTATCAATAATATTAAACATTAGTATTTCAGTAAAAATATTCTCTTGCATGTTATATAATTAACTATAAAATTTTTATATTTTTATAAATAAAAAATATAAGAATTTGATATTGTTATGTTTTATTAAAAATTTATATCATAATCATCACTTTTACCCATATTTAGAGCTTTAATATTAGAAACCATTGATTCTATTTCTAATTTATTTGTCGCACACTCATCTACATGATTATCTAGTTCTAATTGTTTTAATAAATCTTCTTCTTCTTCCAGTTCCTCTTCTGATGGTTTTATTTCTATCATTTTATCGATATCAAGTAATAATTTGAAACTACTTGTTCCATAATATCCTTCTTGTCCACACATTATATTTGCAGATACTCCGCGCATAATATCTAATTCGCCATGTCTTGCTGCTCTTAAAAACATTTCAGGAGTTTCTTCAAAAGATGCTTTTGCAATTGGACCAATATCATCATTATTAATACCATGTCTAAATATAGATACCATTTTATCATTACAACACATTCTATCAGCTAACATTGTTAAATGGTGATAATTAATATATGCACCATCAAATTCAATTGCTTCAGAAAATTCATCGAAAATAGCTTGTCTTCCCGCTTCTACTCCTAATATATTATAAATTTCAATTATATCATTACTAATTGTTTTTTTAGAATCTATAAAATCTAATGCTAAAATATCTAATAAATTTGTTCCAACGGTATCTAATACCCATACTTCTTTCTTTATATACTTTAAATCTATTTCTTCAAAATTATCTGTAATTTTCCGTAAAAGAACTTTTTTAATTTTTTTTATTCCTCGAAGAACTAAAGTATCTAATAGTTCATCTTGTAAATTTTTTAATATATAAATCTCATCTGACTGATCTAATGTTTCTGGAATATTTTTTGCTTTCTTTTTCTTTGATGCTTGGATATTTTTTTGCATTCTTATTCTAAAAATAATTTTATCTGAATTATAATCATTGTAGATACATGTAATATTATTATATGAATTTGTTAAAGCAAAATGTATATCTTCCATTGTAATATTTTTATCTAACATTTCTATTTTATTCATGCTTAATCTAATTATCCATTTAGATTTTTCTTTTGTACCATCAATACTTGTTTTACATTCGTCTAATAATTCTTCAAATTCTTTATATTCATTCATTATCTCTTCATCGTCTTTAATTAATGTATTTAAATCATCTGGATCAAAACATATTTCGCTTGACTCAACTATTTCTCTTAATTTTGTATGCTCTAAATTATTAATATATTCTTTTGCTTTATTTTGATCATATTTTTCATTTTCATTTAAATAAATTGTACATGAAGGATTTTTTGGATTTTCTGATAAAGATAAAATTTCTTCAATTCGTGGAACTCCGCGAGTTACATTTGATTTTGATGCTACACCTGCAAAATGGAAAGTATTTAATGTTAATTGTGTTGTTGGCTCACCAATACTCTGTGCTGCAATCATTCCAACCATTTCTCCTGGACAAATAATTGATTTTTTATAACAATTATTAATATTTGATAATAAAACTTCAATAGACTTTTTGGTTAATTTTTTATGCATAATTAATTCTTTAGGGGTTAAATAATAGTAATATAATACTTTAAATAGTTCGGTTGGTTTATTATACGTAATTTTATATAATTTATCTAAATTACTTTCTAGCATTTCAAATACTTCTAATGGTGTTATATCAACTATTACATTTTCTTCTTGATTTCCTGATATATTGTTAATTATATTAATAAATGAAACAGGAATATTTACACTACCTTTGTATAAATTATTTAATACATTTTCTACTATATTTTTACGTGATTTAATTATATAATCTATATATTCTTTACATTTCTTTTCCATTTCTGTTTTCTGTTTTTTAAATCGAGTATATGCTTGTTTTGTATATAATGTTGTATATATTGAATCTATTGTTTTATCATTTGGCATCTGATAATGACCATAAATTTCTTCAATTGACATAGTAATAAATCCTAATCCTTGCGATTCTACTTTTACTGGATCTATACCATCGTCGCCATAACTATATTGAATTATTTTATTTTTATTATTTCTAACTGTCATATCATATCCAATCATTAGATCTTCTAAACTTTTAATTAATCGTCTTTGAATATAACCAGTGGCAGAAGTCTTTACTGCTGTATCAATTAGACCTACACGTCCACCCATCGCATGGAAGAATAATTCTTCTGGTCTTAATCCACTAATAAATGAACTCTCTACAAAACCGCGCGCTCCAGGAGAATCATCATACTTTGTAAAATGTGGTAATGTTCTATTCTCAAATCCATATGGAATACGTTTTCCATCTACATTTTGTTGTCCTAAACAAGATATCATTTGTGAAATATTTAAATCACTTCCTTTTGAACCCGCATTTACCATAATAACAAATCTATTATTTTTATCTAAATTTGTTCTTCCTAATTTTCCCGCTTCAAAAGAAGCTTTATTTAATATATTATTTACTTGAGTTTCAAATTCTTCTACATTTGATTTTCCTGTTTTATTATCAAAAATACCTAAGTGTGTCTCGTCTATTAATGATTTTACTTCATTCTTTTTCTTTGTAATTACATCTATAATCTTATTATTTGTTTCTTTATCTGCTATTAGATCACTTATTCCAACACTATAACTATGAATTTTCATATATTCTGTTACTATATCCTGCAAATTATCAACAAATTCTTGAGAAGCATCTTCTCCAAAATCATTAAATATTCTTTGTAATAATCCTCGTGTTGTATCGCCTAATATACCTTTTTCAATATGACCTCGAATTATATTTCCATTATTTATTTCTAATACATTATTTGAACTCTCATAATCTTCTTCTTCTTTAAATCTCTTTGTCTTATATTTTAAACTAAAATTTGGTAATATTTGTGATAAGATTTCAAAACTTGTTATCTCTTTATTTGTTAAATCTACTGAATTTAGATCTATTTTTTTACAATGCATTAGTAAATTCATCGCTGTTCGACTATCAAATTTTATATCTTCACGTGTAAATAAATAAGTACTTAATAATGAATCTTGGAAAATACCAACAATTGATTTATTGTTTGCTGGACTTATTATATTATTTTTTACTGCCGCTAACATTTTTAACTCTGTTTCCGACTCTTCATCTTGTGGCATATGTAAATTCATTTCATCACCATCAAAATCTGCATTATATGGTTTTGTATCAGCTACATTCATTCGAAATGTATCACCTTTCATCATTACTCTAGCAATATGACACATCATAGACATTCTATGTAATGTTGGTTGACGATTAAATAATACTGCATCTCCATTTAAAATATGACGATGAACCTTATCACCTTCTTCTAATATTATTGATTCTCTGTCTACATATCTTAAACTTATACAATCTCCATTCTTTTTTTCATAAATTTTTGCACCCGGATATACATCAGGACCATTTAAAACAAAACTCATTAAATAATTCTTATTTCTTGCATTTACAGTTACTGGCTTTGTTAAATTTTTTGCTATCTTTAAAGGAACTCCTAATTCACTTATTGATAAATTTGGATCTGGAGTAATTACTGAACGCGCACTAAAATCTACACGTTTTCCCATTAAATTTCCTCTTACACGTCCTCCTTTTCCATTTAATCTGTCTTTTATTGCCTTTAATGGTCTTCCCGAACGTTGGGCTACTGCTGCTACTCCTGGTATCTTATTATCTACTAATGTTGCTATATAATATTGCAATACTGTTGTCCAATCATCTATTACATTTGAATTCGCATTTTGTTCCATCTTTTCTTGTAAAGTTTTATTTGCTTTTATTATATTTACAATTATATGAGTTAAATCATCCTCACTTCTTTGTTGAGAATCATGTTTTACAGATGGACGAACTGCAGGAGGTGGCACTGCCATTGTTTGACAAACCATCCATTCTGGGCGAGACCATATTGGACTAAAACCCATAAAATTTACATCTTCATCTGAAATTTTTCTTAAAATCTTTATTACTACTTCAGGTATTAATTTCATATTCATCTTACCGTCTTCTGTTTTATTAAATTCATAATTTTTTATTTCTTCTTCTTTTTCATTCCATTCTGCAATTAATGTTGCTAAACCTTCTTTTTTTAATTTTGGCTGTAAACAACCACAACCATTATGCGAACATTCTCCACATCGCTTCTTTTTACTTGCTATTGCAAATACTTTGTTCCAACGCTCATCATTATTATATTTTAGCAAATATGAATATTTATCTTTATTTATTAATAATTTACTACATTTAACACATACACATCTTAAAACTTTCATTAAAGTTGATAAATATTGAATATAAAATACTGGTCTTGCTAAATTTATATGACCAAAATATCCTGGAGTTTGAATATAATCCAGACCATCTGTCGGACATATAAATCCTGGCTCTAATATACCCATTCTTGGATCAAATAGTCCACCTAATACTGGTTTATTATTTACATAAGTATCTCTATTTACTATCTCGGCAACAGAACTTTTTTGTATCTCATGTGGACTTAATAGACTAAATTGAATTCCTATAATTTTAGATGGTTTTTTTAATTCATGACTAGTCATACTATTTATTATAATTATTATATATTTAAATTCATTTCAATTTTTATATTAATATTATTTATTTTAAAATTGATTTATTTTATTATTTTTTTATAATATATCATCTATGTCTATGTTTAATCATAAACATAATACTCGTCTCAAACACGGTGTAATAAAAAGAAAATCTTATATTGAGGAAATTTCTGATGCTTCATTCAATGATTCATCATCTGATTCTGATGATGAAGAGGACGAACAAAACGATTATATCCTTCATCATGATTTGCAATATAATATAGATGATATTTACAAAAAAGATTACAATCAAAACAAAATTTTAGCTAAAGATAAATTACAATATTATAAATTTTTAAATAAATTATTCCCTTCAAATTATAGTACATCTAAAATTAATAAAGTTAAAAGACAAAGATTATATAATGTAAATAATTCTAAAAATAATAATTCTAATAAAATTTTAGATACTATTGATTTTAATAATCTTACAAAATTTATTCAAGATAATAATAATAATAATAAACCCATTAATATTATTTTAAATCTAAAAGATAGCAATAATAATATATTTAATGATAAACCTAATAATAATGATAAACTACAATATTATATTTATGATGAAAATGAAAAATATCCCAACGATGAAGAAGAAGAAGAATATGAAGAAGGAGAAGAAGAAGAATATGAAGAAGGAGAAGAAGAATATGAAGAAGGAGAAGAAGAAAATAATGATGAAATGCAAGATGACGCACTTGATGAATCTAATGAATTACATAAATATGAAAATACTCAGCTTAAAAATGAAAAACTTAAAGAACTTAGTAAAAAACTCGTTGCCTCTAATTCTAAAAATGTCATTAAAGAATTAGTAACTTTGGCTAATCAAGAAAAACAAAAATTATCTAAATCTAAAAAATCTACACCTGTAGACAATTCTAAAAATTCTATTAAAAATTACAAAATATTTGATAAAATTCTTACTACAGAAAGTAAAGAATCTGAATATTTCAAAAAAAAAATGTCACGTGTTGAACAAGAATCTGCTATAAAAAAATTAAATACTATTAAAAATTTAACTACTATTGATACACCTTATCTTATTCATCTTATTAATATAGATATTCCCGATATATATAAAGCTTGTGCTTTAAAAAAAATTAATATGCTTCGTTCTATGGAAACTGGATTTGGTAATAGTGAATATTATAAAATTAAAGCATGGGTAGATACATTTATTAAAATACCATTTAATAAATATAATAATCTTCCTATAACATTTGCTGATGGAATTGAAATTTGCCATAGTTTTATGCAAGATGCTAAAAAAACTCTTGATAGTGTAGTATATGGTCTTGATGATGCTAAAATACAAATTATGCAACTTATTGGATTATGGCTTGTTAATCCTAACGCTATTGGTAGTGCTATTGCTATCAAAGGACCGATGGGAACCGGAAAAACTACTCTAATTAAAGATGGGATTAGTAAAATTTTAAATAGACCATTTGCACTTGTAGCTCTTGGTGGATGTGGCGATAGTGGATTTTTAGATGGTCATGATTATGTCTATGAAGGTAGTAAATATGGTAAAATTATTGAAATACTTATTAAATCTGGTTGCATGAACCCAGTTATTCTATTTGATGAACTTGATAAAATTAGTGATTCTCCAAAAGGAGAAGAAATTACAGGAGTATTAACTCATTTAACTGATACTACGCAAAATTCTAATTATACAGATAAATATATGTCTGAAATTACTTTAGATATGTCTAAAGCTCTTTATATTTTCAGTTATAATGATGAAACCAAAGTTAATCCTATTCTTAAAGATAGAATGTATAAAATTGAAACTAAAGGATATAAAACTAAAGATAAACTTGTTATTTGTAAAGATTATCTATTACCTAAAATACAAGAAATTTCTAAATTTAATTCTCATGATATTATCCTCTCTGATGATGTTATTGAATATATTATTAATGATTTTACTGAAAAAGAAAGTGGTGTGAGAAATCTTAAACGGTGTATTGAAATTATTTATACTAAATTAAATTTGTATAGATTAATGAAACCCGATGAAAATTTATTTGAAACCACTATTAAAATTGATAAAAAAGTTGAATTTCCATTTCATCTTAAAAAAGAAATAATTGATAAATTACTTAATCGCACAAATAAAAATGATATTCCATTTGGTATGTATAATTAAATACTTTCCTCTAACAACCAAGTCAAATAATATCTATTTAATGATTTATTTCTTAATTCTGAAAATCTAAAAAATACACACGCATCTTCTGTCATTTTTTTTAATTCTTTTTTAAAATTTATAAATCTATTATTATCTTTTTTTGATGCTATTATATAATTTGGATTTTGTATTATTAAATGTGTATTAAATTCTCTATTTGATATATTTAATTCAAACGCACCTATATAATAAGGACCTTTATATGTATTTACATCTTCTGGATAATAACCTATATAAAAATATTGATTACTTATATTTTTATTACAAAATTCTCTCATTTTAAATATATCTTCATATATAAATCCTGGATATATTTTACCTGAACCAGAATTTATCATATCATGTACCCATTGTTTCGACCATTCTACTGTTTCTAAATATGATACTAATTTTAAATATTTTGAACGAGGTTTTATATTTTCATATTTTTCCATTTTTTTTATCATTTTTTTTTCTTTTTCTTCTGCTTTTTTAAAATATTCTAATACCATTTTCTCTTGTCTTTTATTTCTTTCTTCGATAAACTTATCAAATGATATATATGTTTCATTATCATCTTTCTCTATTGCCATCATATCTATATGTCGACTTGATTTGTGTATATTATGAAATACTGTTTTTAATAAATAACTATTTGTATTTGATAATAATAATAATAATATTTTTATTACATTCATAATATTATTATTATATTAGTAAATATTTTATATATTTTTTATATATTAATAAATGTTTTCTATATCAAAAACTAAATTATCAAAAAAAAATACACAATATCATCCTTTTGTATATACTAATAATATGACTACTATTATTAATAATTCTAAAACTTTACATTTTTTTATTACAGGTATCATTCGCCCTAATCTTCTATATTTAAATTTCTTATCATCCAAGATTAAATATTTATTTTCTTCTTTTAATATTAAATTATATCTACTTACTTGGGATAATCAAAATATTAATAAAGAAACTATTATTGGATTTGATTACATTTTTTTTGAACCCGAACCTACCAATGAATACATATATACTAATATTACAAATAGAACTATACAACAAATAAAACAAGGCAATATGGAAAACTGGACTATTAATATATATAAATTGTTTTATGCGTTTAGAAAAATTATTGATAATATAACCTTACTCAATATTAATATTTATGACAATGATATTGTTTTTAGAATTAGACCTGATTTATATTTTCTTGAATATAATATTCAGGAAATGAACATTATATTAAATTCTTTTTCTAAAAATCATTACTACTTTTGTCCTCGTTATAAAACTGCTATTACTTCTTGTGATTGGTTTGGTATTTCATCTTTTTCTATATTTAAAAAAGTATATTATATTGAAAATGATAAATTATATAATCAATTAATTAAAAATGTTTGGAATGCTGAAGATGTAATATTATTTAATTCAAAAAAAAATAATATTAAATGTTTTTCTTTAAATAATGTTATTAAATTAAGATTGTGTAGAAAATTTGTTTCTGAAAATGATTATATTATAGATGAATATAAATAACTTTTTTTTATTTAAAAAAAAATTGAATACATTATTTTTTTTATTTTTACATTATCAACACTACTATGTGGTCTCAGATTGTGACAGCCAGCATGAACCGTGATGGTGATGAGTATGACCGACTTGGTCGTAATCTTTCTGCTCATCTTCGACGTCAGGAACTTGTACCATGGAAGGTAGTTGCGCGCAAGGAGCACTAATCTACTTAGTTAATTATCTATCTTGCATATTAAATAATGATAATACTATATTTTTACTTGCATAACTTAATGGTTCTGGTTCTTTTTTTATATATGTATCATGTTTTAAAAAAATATCATCTTTATTACCTTTTAATGTATTCGTTGGAGAGAAAAATAAATTTTTTAAATCTGAATCATTAATAAATGATTCATTTTCATGTTTTCTATTTAAACCTCTTCTTTGTAAATAATTCTGTTGGTCAGGAGTTATACACGGACAACCTCCACTACTTGAATAATTTGAATTATACATACAACATTCCGGTAAAAATTTGTTATTTTTTAAAAATAAATCACCTCCTTTTACTTGTATATTTGGATATTCTCCTAAATTATATTTATCATTTTTAAATATTTCACTTATACTATTACTCAAATTTTCTTCATAATTATTTAAATTTAAATTATTAAATTTTTCACTTTTTTTATTTGTATATTTTTTAATTGTATCAAATGGATTCTCTACTTCATTTTTTAATATAAACTTTTGAAAACCATAATATAATGATATTAATCCTAATATTACTAATTTATCAAATATTATTAGTAATAAAAATATGGAAAATAATATTTTAAAAACTTTATTTTCGCGTAAGTTTTCTATTAATTTCATTAAAATAACTAAATATTTTAATATTTTATTAAAATATTCATTTATGATTCTGGAGGCGGAAAAGTCATTGGTTACTATTCATCCTCGGGTACATATGATTCATCCTCGGGTTCACCAGTTCCACGCGTTGGATATGTATCGGATGAATCATCATTACTAATTGGTGTTAATGTTTTTTGTAATATTTCTGTGCATGTATTTGCAAAAATTACATATAAAACAAACATTAGTGTTGTATAAATAAACATAAAAACTACTGCTACTGACCATGTTATTACTGGAGCCCATGCCCAACAACCTATACAAAATACCGGCGATAAAGTTACTGCTATTACATAAAATAATGCCAAAAGGACTATTGAAATTGCTAAAGTTATAACTGATGGTAATACTACTGCAGTTAAAAATGATAATGCTGTCATTGGAAATATTAATTTTATTGAATCTACTAAAAGAACTAATTTATAATACATTATTGATACAAATCCTAAAAATAATCCTATAAAATCATTTATTGCTGCAAATATTCGTAAATTTTCTTTTATTATTCTTTGTATTCTCATCACCAATTCTCTAAATAAAGAAAGCAATAAATTAAATAAATGCATTATCCACGCTAAAAAATGTGTAAATATTGAACTCATAAATTTTAATATTTCAGAAAAAAAATTTATTATAGCATTTATAGGACTCATAACATCAAATGCTACATTTAACATTAAATCATTTAAACAATTTGTTAAATTATCTTTATTGAATGAATCTGACCCATTATTTATATGTTTTCCAAAAGGCATATAAAACGGGTTGCATTTATTCTTTTCCCAATTTAATTTTTCTATTGATATTCTTGATATTGTAAATGTATACATAACTACAAATGTTACAATTAATATTGCTACTATTGTTATCCAAATATCAACATTATATTTCTGAAAATAAGACATTTCATCAAAATATTGTTTAAATTTTTCCTGTAAATTATTTATTTTTTTATTTTCCATGTTAATATATGTTTCTATAATTTATTATTATATATTATTATATATTATTATTTATTATTATTTATGATATTGCGCCAAAAGTGGCAAGTTTAATAAATGAACCAGGTAATCCATTCCATGCTTCTTGACCAGCCATTATTCCTGATTGAATTACATAGAAAAGAATTGTTATTGTTGAAGATAATTTACTAAATGTATCATTTACACCTATAAATATTCGATTTCCACCATCTGCTAATGAATTTAATCTAGCATTTGCATCTAATGTGAAATCAAACATACTATCTCCTTGTAGATTTCCAAATAATTTTAATCTTTCAAATAAAGATGCAAATACTGTTCCATTTTGTGCAAAATATTGTAATGCATCATATATTGGATCTAAAAATGCACTCATAAAATCTACCTGGTTTGCTTTCACACATTCATTGAAATTTTTACCTATATCATGACCAAATACTCCAGCAAAAGGCATTATTCCTGGATTACATTTATAATAATCCCAGTTATTTTTTATATTTGCTATTCCTATACTTACTGCTAATAATGCATGTATTATACTAAAAATAAATAAAATTACTACTCCACTTCCTAAATCTCCAAATACTGAACTCATATTAAATTATATACCTATTATAATTATATAATTTAATTTTTTTAATTTTACTTACTATAATAGATTTTTATTTTTACTTTTAAGTTGTTTTAAACCTTCACATTGTGAGTTTACCATTATATTTGCTTTATTTCCTTCTACGCCTATATTACTAAAATTTGAACTACAATGATGCATACCCTCTATAAATGGTTCTACCATTTCTTTTATTTTAAATTCCTTATCTAAAATATCTTTTCTATTATTATTTTTTTTTTTATAATGTTTCGCGACATCATTCATATTATCAAATTCATTATTTGTTGCTCCTGATGACTTATTTAATTCATTAGACTTTTCATTTAAAGTCATACTCTCTACCAAATTATAATTTCCACAAAATAAAAATAATAATGTTAAACATATTAAACTTATTACAATTATTTTATACTTATTTTTATTAAATAAACCTACTAACTTATTTCTTAAATTCATTACTTTTTATATAATACTTTATTTTTATCTTTACAAAATTTATATTTTATTACTTAAATATATTATTATTTTTATATATATAAAAATGTCTCTTCTTGATAATCAACAAAAATTAGACCTTCAAAATATGATTAAAGCCAATGAAACTGAAGATGTGACAGAACATATTCGCAAATCTAAACAAAGCAATCTTATTAGAGATGATATTAAACAATTACTTTTTTTAAAACAAAAATATACTCGTCTTTCTAAAAGTAATCCTGGCGAATTTGATAAAATATGTGTCTCACAGTGTCAATTCTTATTTAATAATTATACTGATATTTTTAATAAAATTAAAACAGATACATTAAATCTTACTATTATGGATAAATTTTTAAATATTTTAAAACAAATTGAAGATGGCGAATTGAACCAACATGAAGGTTCTTATCTTGTTGGACAACATTTAAAAGAATTATATGTTGATAGTGCTCTCAGAAATCAACAAAAAATGGAAGCTAATGAACGAAAAAAAAAAGTACCTAAAAAACCCGTTATTGCTGAAAAAAATATATCTTATAAAGACTTTAAAAAAATGAATCCTTAACTACTATATCTCATTATTCTCTCGTGACTTCTTGCCCATAATACTATTGTAGGAACTTTTTTAAATATATAATAATTTCTACCCTTTTCTGAATTTTTTAAACAATTATATAAATTTTCCTGCGTCTCTTTTTCATCACAATTAAAATTTGTCTCACCATATACTTCATATATTAATTTTTTTAATTCTTCACTATTTCCTTTTATATTATTTATTAACCATTCATCATATTCTATCATTACTTTATTAGTATTTAATTATTATATTTTTTTAAACTGATATAAAAAATATAATATAACTATTATATTATAAATAATATGTTGACTAAATTAATTATCTTTAGTCTTGCTACTGTTTCTGCTTTCTTTAATCCCACTGTTAAATTATCATCCGGTAAAACCGCTACTTTAAATGGTCGTGGGCCCCCAGTTTTATTTTCAACTGGTCTATTTGGCACTATGCCTACACAATTTTATTCTGAACTTATTCAAAATTTAAAAAAAAATGTTACAGTTGTTACTTTCAATGGTCTTATGCCTATTATGCCTAAAGATGTTTTTGACCTCGCCGATAGTCTTAAAGTTGACACTCTCACATATGTTGGTCATTCATCGTTTAATCCTGAAATTCTTGAAACAGATAGAATTAATAATGCTCTTCTTATTGACCCTATTGTTATTCCTTCACTTGATTTTAATGGTGTTTTAAATGGCGGATTAAATTCTATTGATGCTAAATCTATCGATGTTGATTTCCCTGTCGTTGTTGTTAAATCTGAAAAATTATATGAATCTAAATTAGATTTACCTACTTGGCAAGAACTTCAAATTAATGGGGACGTTCAAAATGAAATTTTTGATGGTGTTGGTCATCCTGATTTATTAGATGATACTTGGGCCAATATTGCTAAAAGTACTGATTTATGGGGTACTGCCCAAGGAGAAATGATGCCTTTCAATGAATGGAAATATGATCATAAAAATACTGTTTCTCAAACACGTAAACAATTTAGAACTTATGTATCTAATAAAGTTCTTGACCTCGTTAATAATAAGCCTATCGTCTTGCCTCCTCAAATTCCTTATGACCCCGAAAAAAATACTATTAATGAAACACCACTTAACTAATATTTATTACATTAAAACAACTTAATAATTTATTAAAAATACTTGTATCTAAATTTTTTTTATCTTTTTTATCTTTTTTATCTTTTTTATCTTTTTTTATCTCTAATTCTACAATTAGACATAAAGAATTATCAAACGCATATTCTATTATTTTTAGCGAATTGGTTAAATCCATACAAGGTAAACCATTTAAATATAATATTTTATGATTTACTTTCAAATATTCTATACATTTCTTATTTCGTTCTAATTTTAATACTTTTATTCCTATATTTTTATCATTTGTATTTTTTGCTAATGTTATACCTGGCTCTTTTTTATCATCAAATATTATTTTTATTTCTTTTGTTTTTTCTTTATTTATTTTTTCTTTATTAAATGGGTTGTTTATAAAATCATAATCCTTATCTAATACTATTTGAAACATTCTTTTTCTACATGTCGGACATTTTGTTTCATTTCTTTTACACCAACGCATTAAACAATTATAACAAAAATGATGACCACAACTTCCATGACAACTATTTTTTATTATTTCAAAACAAATTGGACATTCCATTATATATTTTAAACAAAAAATTTTTATATTATATTTTATACTATTTTGCATTTAAAATATTAATCATCTTTATCTAAAGATTCTTTTAAATAAGTATTTGAACAAATCTTTTTTACTATCTTATCTTCTACATTATCTATTGGTTTTCCTAAAGTTGACATCGCACGAGCATAAAACATTTGCTTTGAATCATCTTGCATAAAATCTGGGTTT
>CEVX01038486.1_pt1 | contig 14993 bp, 15 predicted proteins | sample 356561 | NCBI WGS metagenome assembly CEVX01 (sample SAMEA2623886, study PRJEB7988) | marine metagenome | biome: marine biome (ENVO:00000447); feature: surface water layer (ENVO:00002042); material: "saline water (ENVO:00002010), including plankton (ENVO:xxxxxxxx)" | depth 5 m | reverse complement strand
GGTTTTTCAGTAATTCTATTAAATTGAAGTAAAGCTTCTTTAATAACTAGTACACTGTCCTTACTAGCAACTTCTATTTCAGCATTAGCGCTATATCCAGCTCTTATCTTATTACTAGATCTAACCAAAACATCGGCTTTAATAATAAATTGTACAGCCCCATTTTCTTCAATACCCTTGGGGGCAACAAAAGTTAATTTAGCGGGAAATTCTTTTTCATTTATTGCTCCTAATACAACTTTAATTTCTTTGCCTTCTTCTAATTTTCCCACTTCTGATTCATCAACTTTACCTTCAAAAATCATTTGACTCATATCAGCAATAGTAGCAATAGTAGTCCCTGCATTAAAATTATTACTTTGAATAATTTGATAGCCTTCACGGACAGGAATTTCTAAAATAGTTCCTGAAATCTGGGCAACAATACTTGTATTTGCCAAACCTCCACCTGAAATAGAACCTTGCTTTATAATCTGATAATCATTTTTAGCCTGACTATAGCCCTCCTTTGATTGATTTAAACTTAGTTCATTATTCTCAAAATCTTGTCTAGAAATTACTCCTTTTTCATAAAGAGCCTTATTTCTATCGAACAGAATTTTAGCATTATCATAAGTTAACTTTGTTGTCTTTATACGACTTTGTGCGCTAACTAAAGCTTGTTCATTAGGAACAACGCGAATCTTAGCGATTAAATCACCTTTTTTAACTAAGTCACCTTCTTCGACTAATATTTTTTGTACAATGCCTGAAATTTGAGGTTTAATCTCAATCTCTTCCTCTGGATTTAATTTCCCAGTAGCAACAATTTTAGTGTCTATTGAAGTGTAGAATGGCTGCTCTGTTTTAAAATCAATAATATCTTTTGTATTAGAGTCTTTAAAGTATTTTAAAACATACACAAAAAGTATAAGCAATACGATTACTAAAATAGTTTTAAACTTCTTATTCATTTTTTTTAATTTAATTATTCTTCTCTTAATGCTTCTATCGGTTTGATTGATGTTGCTTTAAAAGCGGGAATCAAACCTATTAATGTTCCTAACATGACTAAAATTATGAGCGCTACAAATACTACTCCTATGGAAACAGATGCATTAACTAATGTTGCATCAGAACCCTGACCCCAAATATTATCTATAATAATTAAAATCCAACCACCAGAAATAATTCCTAATAAACCGGAAATTATAGTCAAAAATACGGCTTCTACTACAATTTGACGTTTAATTTCAAAAGGAGTGGCTCCCAAAGCTCGCCTTACCCCAATTTCCTTAGTCCGTTCCTTGACTGTGATTAGTAATATATTCCCAATTGCAAATACCCCTGCGATAAGCGTTGAAATTCCGACAAACCAAGTTAAAAATTGCATCCCTGTTAAAAATCCAGTAATCTTAGCAAATTCCTTACCAAGATTAAAGCTGCCTAAAGCTCTTTTGTCCCTAGGGTGTATTTTATTTAAATTTCTTAACAAAAGTTTTACATCTTCTTCAATTTGTTTAATATTATATTTGGGTTTACCAGTAATAACCATCCAGCCAATGCGGTCACCCCTATTATATATCTGTTGAAATGTGGTAAAAGGAATATGGATATCACTTGGTGGCCCCATATCAACGTTTTCATTTTGAAAAACTCCGATAACTTTAAAATTCATACTATTTATTTGAAGATAGCGACCAATAGGATTTTCATCTGTCTCAAAAAGCTGCTTGTAAACATCCTCAGAAATGACTGCTGATTTTCGATTATTATTTATATCATTTTGATTAATAAATCGTCCCAGAACCATTTTCTTTTTTTGAATCTTATCTAATACAGGGTAATCTCCATTAATTCCATAATTGCCTGAAAGAAGATTTTTAACGACCAAAGCTTGACTTCGATTCCTGGGAACTACAAGCTCAATTCCTTCTATATTTTCTCTTATCATATTTACATGAGATAATTTAAGTCTAACCCTTTTACCTTCTTGAAATCCCTTGAAAGGAATACTTGTACTTTGACCCCAAATAAACACGCTATTTGTTGCAAAGTCTCCAAATAATCTGTTAAACGAGTTCTCCATTCCTCGTGCAGCCCCCAAAAGAGCAATAAGCAGTAGAATACCCCACCACACTCCAATCATAGTAATAACAGTCCGAACTTTATTTTTTGTAACAGAATCATATACTTCTTGCCAAGTGTCTCTTTCAAATAAAAATTTTATAAACCTAATCATCTCTTAGTGCTTTAATAGGTTTAATTAATGATGCTTTTTTAGCTGGTAAATATCCTGCAACTGCTCCAGCAATAATCAAAATAAAGGTTGCTGTGATTATTAAGGATTGGCTAACACTGGGGTTTGTTATAAAATAGTCTCCTAAGCTTGGTCCAGACCATTCCAACAAAGCAACTCCTGCTATTAAGCCAACATAGCCTGATAAAGTTGTAATGAAAATAGACTCAATTATTATTAGCGATATTATAGATTTTGGAGATGCTCCTAATGCCTTTCTAATTCCAATTTCCTTATTCCTTTCTTTTACAATAAAAATCATAATATTACTAATACCCACTATTCCTGCTATTAATGTTCCAAAACCTATAATTAAAATTATAACACCTAAAACTGAAGTCATTTGATTAATACCTTTATTTTGCATAGCCATATTACGAACTCTAATAGCGCGTTGATCATTTTTAGCAACTTTAAAGCGGTTTTTAAGTTTTTTTTCTAGGTCTAATCCAAAATCAATAGCTTGATTGAAATCCATTTTTGGATTATATGTTAGATTAATTTGATCTACATAGTCATTATTTCCATAAATTCTTTGTGCAGTTGTCAAAGGCATGTAAATAATTCTTTCCTCGTCATCACCACCATCATCTTTGTAAATACCAACAACTTTGTAAAGTATACCGCTTAAGTTTACAAACTTCCCTAAAACTATTTTTTCATCAAGAAATAAATCTTGACGAACTAAATCACCAATTACAATTATTTTGGTGTGATTATCCATATCCCGTTGATTGATATAGCGGCCATTGATAACCTTTGTTTTTTCTAAAAACTTGTGATCGGGATGAACAGCCCTTAGTGTATAATTATTTTTTTCATTTTTATAACTAGCAGCAGTATTACGGTAAACTCTTGACGTAATAAACTCTACCTTTGGTTCAAAATCAGATTTTAAATAGTCATAATCTTGATTTTTAAATTGTATTCTTCGGCCTGATTGAAGGCCATTACTTGCTTTTGTAGTCCTGCCCGAACGAATAAATATTATGTTTGCTGCGTCATCGACAAAAGCCTCAGAGAACGTGTTATTTAAACCATTGGCCAGGCCAAAAAGCACAGTAAAAAGTAAAATAGCAAATGCAACAGTAAAACCAGAAAGTAAGCTCCGAGTTCGATTCTTGTCTATACTTTGAAGTATTTCACGCCAAAAGTCTAAATCAAGCATTTGGATTAGCGATTACTTGATTTATAAATTTATCCTCAAGAATTACACCATCTTTCAGTCTAACGATTCGTTTACACATATTAGCAATATCTTTCTCATGAGTAACTATTAAAATAGTTTTGCCTTCTTCTGTATTTAGTCTTTGTAAAAAAGCCATAATATCACAAGAAGTATTACTGTCTAGTGCTCCAGTGGGTTCATCAGCGAGTATAAGTTTTGGATTAGAAGCCAAAGCCCTTGCTATTGCAACGCGTTGCTTTTGGCCTCCAGAAAGTTCGCTTGGCAAATGTAGTGCCCAGTCTAGAAGGCCTACTTTCTCTAAATAAAATTTAGCTGTATTTTGGCGTTCCTTCCTTTTAATCCCTTGATAGTACAGAGGTAAAGAGACGTTTTCCAAAGCATTCTTATAATTAATTAAGTTGAAAGATTGAAAAATAAAACCTAAGAACTTATTTCGATAAATAGCTGCTTTTTTTTCATTGAGATTTTTTATGGGGACCTCATCTAAAATATATTCCCCGTCATCAGCTTCATCTAACATTCCAATAATATTAAGAAAGGTGGATTTCCCAGATCCAGAAGAACCCATAATAGCTACCATTTCACCTTTCTCGACAGATAAATCTATTCCTTTTAATACGTGAAGGCTTGTTTCTCCAATGGGATACGACTTGTGAAGCTTTTGGATTTTTAACATATATTAATTTATTTAACTGCATGATTAAGACGTAACAAGAACTATTTTGTTACACTCTAATGAATTTTATCTATTCTTTGAAATTTTCCTAAAATATAGATATATAAAAAATGCTAAACCACCCACTAAAATATAAGGAATGAGCATCAAATATACAATTCCGTCATTTACACCTGCAGCGGTAGCCTGCCCGTCTTCACTCTCTAAAACGGCTCGGCACATTGCACATTGTGCATTGGAGTAAAATCCAAAAAAAAAGAAAACTATATATGCTAAAATACGATTCAATTTCTAATTATAATAAGGGGAAATCATTAAATAAACAATTACTCCAGTAATCGCAACGTAAAGCCAAACAGGATAAGCATATTTTACAATATTTTTGTGAGCCTTTATATCCCCAAGATAAGCTCTTATGTAACTATGTAAAACCAATGGGATTACAATTATTGAGAGAATAATATGAGAAATTAAAATAAAATAATAGATTACTTTTTCTGCGCCGCTCCCACCAAAACGAGTTGGGTCACTAGTCATATGGTAAGCAACATACATCAAAAGAAAGATTGCCGAGAATCCTATAGCAATTTTCATGATAGTTTCATGAAGTGATATTTTTTTATTTTTTATTGCTATTAATGCAGCTATTAACAGCAATGCTGTAATTCCATTTATGGAAGCATAAATAGGTGGTAAAAAGGATAAGGGCTCGACATTTGGAAGTCGAATTCCAAAAAGCAAGGCTACGACAATTGGAATTGTAGCAGATACTACATTAACCCACCTCTTGAGTTGCCTTTTTTTAAGCGACGTTGTTCTACTCATTATCCAATAATTTTAAAATATCCTCTTTGAGCGATGATATCTCTTCAAACTCCCCCTCATCGTTTACTTGCTCTTTTTCACTAATAGTTCCCTTATAATATATCTTAGGGTTTCCATAAGAGTCTTTACGAGAACGAATATAACCTTCTTTATCAATAAGTGCAAAATTACCCGAGTGTTCAAACCCCCCCGGAGCTCCATCCACTTGTGCAGCATAGAGATTAAACCCTGTATTTGCTAAATCGTAAATAATTTCCTGTTTTCCTGTTAAGAAGTGCCAATTTGGGTTTGTAACTCCGTAGTTGTTAGCATATCTTTTCAAAACCTCAACAGTATCATAATCTGGATTAATAGTTATTGAGGCAATACCAAAATCAGATCGATTAGGAAAAGTATTTTGGATTTCAACCAAATTTTTATTCATTTTTGGACAAATAGTTGGACATGTTGTAAAGAAGAATTCTATCAAATGAACGCGTCCTTCAAAATCTGCATTTGTTACAGCTTGACCGTTCTGGTTGGTCAAATTAAATGGTAATACTTTTTTACGATTACCGTTAATAATTAAATATGAAAGAGGTGTTTTGTCTTTAGTTTTCAACCTGACATTATCGCTGCGACTTTCAACTCGTGTAATATCACCAAGTTTAATTCTATCTACAATTTTTGGAATAAAAATTATCCCAAAAACCAATATAATAAAAGAGATACCTATATATGAATATTTGCTTTTATTCATTCTATCAAATCATTAGCCCTTCTTGAAGTAGAGTTAAAGTTTCCTTTTCTTTTCTGACGATACTCTGTAAATAAAATACGAATATCATCACTCATTTTATTTTTAAGATCAGAAACCTCTAATACATTATATGAATACATAGAATAAACAGGGATTTTTTCTTCTATCTCTAATTTAGTTCGATCATCTATTCTTCCCCTTTGATGCCCATCCCTGTCAATTATAAAAGAATCCGCTGAGCTCAAATTTGAGCTAAGGGGTGTTGATATTTTAAAATTATTGTAGGCTTCTAATATTGCTTCATCAGAACCGAATGCAAATTTCCAATACATTAAAGGGGAATAAGAGTTGAGTTCTTTTTTCAAATCTAAAACTTGTTGCTCTGCAGAGTAGGGAACCAAAGCAAGTATTTGGAATCGTTTAAACCCAAAGAATTTATCATAAATAAGTTCCTTTAGGTTTAGTGAAATAGTGCCGTCATCAAACGGAGATTTTCCAGGAAATGCGACAATACTTAGATGGTCTTTTAAATTAATACTATCCCCTTCCAATGTCTTGAATTCATAAAGTTCTGGAATGTCATTTTTTACAATATCAAGAGTTTGATAATTGTGTTTTGAAGGATATAAAAACAATAAAAATATTACCGGCAAAAAAAATAAGACGGAAAGAACCAACGGTTTTTTTATGTTAGATGACAGCATATAACGAAAGTAAAAAAGACGAATTTAAACCTCCACCTTTTGATTATAATTTATTATTAATTTTTATACTTACTATTCCAAATAGATTCATTAAAATTTTTTCGCATCATAAACAACAAATAAAAAGTAACAAAAACAAAAGTTTTTATGTTAAATATAAAAATCACAAATAACTCAGTATCAGAGAAGTTATTAAAAATTTTAGCCCCAAATACCGTTGATATTAAACTTAAAATGATAGAAGTAAATATTAATGTATTGACGTTTTTAAACGGCCATACTAAAAATCTTCTATAAGACTTTAAATCTCTACCCCACTTATGAACTAGATAATAATAGCCATTACCTATGGGAGCGAACAACAAAGGATCCTCTTTGGTTCTTAATCGAAAAAGCTTTGAGGGAGCCATTATTTTAAAGTTTTCTAATGTAGTCTGGTGCTTGGCCTCAAGTTGTGGTATAATACTATATAGTTCGCTAGGGTATTCGCCTTTGAATAAATGGGTGTCTAAAAATCGAAGCCTGTATTTAATACATAATTTTTTGATAGAGCTAATATGAAAAATCTTATCTGTCTCGATATCATCAAAAGTCAAACTATTGATGTAGGAGTCGTTAGGTTTATCCAACTTTCTTTTAACATTGGAAATATTGATTGCTTTTTCATTAAAAAGTTTTTCAACAATAGCATTTAATTCTTGACTACTGATGATTTTATCTCTATCTTTTTTCAAAGTACTTTGAAGATTCAAATCAAACATTTACATTATAGTTTAATAAGCAAAACTAATCAATACTAACGAAGAAATAAACTCAATATTGGGATTTAACACTTTTTTATAAAGCATTGAAATTGAAACATAATACGATCTGTAGAATGAGAAAAAGTTTAAAAATCCCGTTTTATATACCCATTAGTATAAACAGATTCTATATAGCCACCTTCCTGCAGTAAAATGAAGATTAAATAACATATTAAAAATACTGCAGTCCATACAACCAAACGTCTTAGGGATTTTGTTTCATCACGCATGTGCATAAAATCCCAAGTAATATAATAAGCTTTTATAATAGTTAACACAATAAAAATAAGATTTAAGCTTTTTGTATATATGAAAGCAGATAAAGTAATATTAAGAAGAGTAGCTCCAACCCCCCCCTCAAAGGGTGAGATTGATGGAGTCATCAAAATATCTGGCTTATAAATCCCTAAAACAACCTCAACTGCAGTGATAATAGATAATAATAATAGTACTCCCCAAATCTTTTGAGTATTGGACTTAAACTTAATAAGACCTCTAAAAATTTCTAATTTGTGAGCGTGTTCTGCCATGTATTAATATGTTTTAAACAAGATAAAAGAAGGTGAATACAAATACCCAAACTAAATCTACAAAATGCCAATACAAACCAACTTTTTCAACCATTTCGTAGTTTTTTCTTCTTTCGTAAGTACCAATAATAACATTAAAGAAAATAATGATATTTATCACTACCCCGGACAAAACGTGGAATCCGTGAAACCCAGTAATAAAAAAGAAGAAATCAGCAAACAATGGAGCTCCATATTCATTCACCTCTAAGTTTGCTCCTTTTACATAACGCTTCCCATCCCTTTTTAATTGTAGTAAAGATTCCTCTCTATTAAGAATTGTCTTTTCACCATCATCATTAATCATTTGGGTACGCACCAATATATTTGGATTGGACTCTAAACCTTCATATACATCAGAGACTGTATAAACAGGCAAACTAGATTCACTAGTAAACCAAATTCCACTTTTGCTTTCATGTCGAATTCTATCTGTATAATCAGCGGTTGTGAAATCTTCAACAGGGATTCTTTTAAAAACGTCTTCGCCATCAATAACTTCATAGCTACCAAATTGTAAAATATACCCACCTTTTGTTTCAATAGCCCCATAATCACCTTTAATAAAAGTGGCCCATTCCCATGCTTGAGAGCCTACAAAAATAAGTCCACCAATAATAGTAAAAAACATATACCAAATGACTTTATTTTTTTTCATTTGATGTCCTGCGTCAACAGCTAAAACCATAGTAACAGATGACATAATCAAGACAAAAGTCATAAATGCAACATAAATCATAGGGAGTTCTTGTCCATGCAGAAAAGGGACATGGGTGAAAACTTCATCTGCAATAGGCCAATAATCTATAAACTTAAATCTTGAGAATCCATAAGCGGCTAAAAACCCAGAAAATGTTAGTGCATCAGAAACAATGAAAAACCACATCATAAGTTTACCATAGCTTGATTTAAGCGGTTTATTTCCACCGTCCCAAATACTTCCCTCTTGTTCTGTGCTAACTGCTGTAGAGTTCATAGTCAAAATATAATTTTAATCATGCAAAAATAATCAATTTATTTTGTTAAAGAAGTATAAAAATAAAAAGAGATATACCCATAAAATATCTACGAAATGCCAGAAGGTTGAGGCTAATTCAAAACCTAAAATATTTTTTGAATTATATACTTTTTTCAGATGTTTTATGATCACTAAACTCAACACTATCAGCCCTGCTGTTACATGAAGAATATGGAAAACAGCAATTATATAAACATAAGACATTGTTATATTACTAGTTGGCCCGGTAAAGTTATATCCAGAATCAACTATTTCATTAAAGCCATAAAATTGAATGAATATAAAACTAATACCAAAAAGATAAGTTACAATAAGCAGCAACAAAGTCATTAAGTAACTTCCTTTAGTTAAGGCTTTTTTTGCAGCGAAAAGACTTACACTACTTAGAATGATTATCAGAGTACTATAAAAAAAGGAGTTAGGAAGCTGAAAATTCGTTAACCAATCTTCCCTTGTACTACTTACTATAAATGCGCTAGTCAAACCTCCAAATGACATTATTAAAGATACAATACCAAACCATAACATCATCTTACTTGCACGTTCATTTTTTTTTATTTTTGTTCCCTGAGTAAAGTCCATATCTTTTTAAATAAATTTATCGATTACATAAATAAGTTGCATGCTCGTTAAATACAAAATACTAATAAACATTAATTTTTTAGCATCATTATCAGTCTGATATTTGAAGAGTTTAAAGCCATACAATAAAAAAATCAATCCAATAATTCCAATTAGAAGTGCCGCATAAACTGAAAGTTGTAAGTTTCCGCTATGAGAAGTTAGAGGTAGAATACAAATTAATATAGTCCAAAAAATATAGCCAATAATTTGAAGTGCTGACCCTTTATCTTTTCTTCCAGTTGGTAGCATTTTAAATCCAGCTCTTTTGTAATCTTTATCTGAAAACCAAGCGATGGCCCAAAAATGAGGAAATTGCCAAAAAAATTGCATCATAAACAAAATACCTGGTTCCAAATCAAACCGTCCCGTGTATGCAATCCAACCGAGCATAAACGGAATCGCGCCTGGTATTGCTCCGGCCAAGACAGAAAGTGAAGTTTTTTGTTTTAATGGTGTATAGATGCTTGTATAAATAAAGATAGAAATAGCAGCGAATATTGCAGTGCATGTATTAATTGAATATAAAATTGTTAGGCCCATAATTGTAAGAATAACTCCTAAAACAAATGCATTTGTGACAGAAATTCTCCCCATGGGAATTGGACGAGATTTGGTCCGCTCCATTAAAGCGTCTAAATCCCTTTCAATAATTTGATTAAAAACATTGCTTGCACCCACCATGCAATAACCTCCTACAGCAAGCATAATTAAAATTAAGCTATTAACATTTTTTGCAGCCAATAGGTAACCCGCAATACATGAGAAGACCACACTAAGGGATAAACCCATTTTTGTGATTGTTTTAAAATCATCTAATCGGCTTTTTATTTGTTTTAAAAAAACAAGGTTATTGGGCATATAGGATGTATCATTTTTTATAGTTTGGCAAAGGTAATTCTAATTGAATCTTATTCAAAATTAAATATTAATTCTATAAAATAAATCTGTGAGTGAATTTGATAAGAAAAATATTATGTGGTTGTTGATCTAAAATGCCTGTTTGGTATCCGTCAATTAATCCATCTTCTAATGAAATATTAGTTCTAATGCCTTGAGACCAAACTAAAAATAATTCTGAGCCTGGAATGTATTCCCAACGGAAAACTAAATTGGAATTAAATTGTACCAATGAAAAATCTGGGTTACTCATGCTGTAATCTAAAGTTCCATCTAAATTATCGTCAAAAGAGTATGTATCATTATTATATTGTATTTGAGGATTTTCATATAACTGAAACCGATCTTGAAGAAGGTCTGCGGTAGCATTTGTAACATACTTAAAGTTTGAATATTTACCTTTTGAAATAAAAGGTTGAGCGTAGTATTGAATACTTATGTTAGGACTCAAACTATAATTAATCCGTAAAGTAGATTGTAAAGTTTGGTTATCAATTGAACCGAGAATATATCTATTAAAAGTAAGGAATTCCTTTTGAGTGATGTACTGCGTTTGGCTAAATCGTTTTGAAAATTCAGTTGATAGTGTAAAGTTTAAAGCATCTATTATTTGGTAATTAAAATCCAATTCGAATTTCAAAAATGAGCCGTTATTTTCTTTTAATTTAGAATGTACAACTCCTGTTTTAAAATTAAATTTTTTACGATCATCTGAATTAAAAAAAAGCGACTCGGAGTTTTCTTCAGAAAAACGCCAACGTGGCCCACCTCTTAATTCAGCATTTTTATAAATCCTAGGTCTATGAGTTATTCCTACACTAATTTTTGAATTATTTAAAAAAGTAATCCTTGGCCTAAAGCGATATTGTGTTCTGTTGTGGTTGTTTTCAAAGTCAAAGCTCGTAAATTGATTAAAATCTAGATTTACTCTTCTAAAAACTGAAAAAGGCTTTGCCGTTTGATACTTTAAATTAAATACCTGAAACTTATAATCGGTACGCCTTAAAAATCCAATATCATTGAGTTCAAGTTCAGGTGAAGACCATTTAACACTTAAATCATAGTTCCAGTTTTTACCTCCATCTTTACCAATTTCAAAAAGACCTCCTGTGCCGGTTAATGAAGTCCTATTAGGATCAACGTTAACATGTGATGCGTCAATTCTATTAAATAAATGCGTTAAATTTTCTTGAGTTTCTAATATTGATTCTGCACTTCCCTTTACATGACTCATAACAATGTTAGATTGTAAAAAGTAAGTTCTATTTTTCCATTGATGTCTAAAATCAATCCCAGCTGAATAGGCCTCCTTTCTTAATTTTGATGTGATTTCGCTCTTTGATCTATTTACGGCAGTTATCATACCTCCAAAAAATGTATTCCTGTCATTCATATCTTTCTGTACCCTGCCAACAAAATAATTAGTGAAAGGTTCTATTAAAGACTTAGATGTTAGCCCATTATTACTTATTTCCGAATATTCTTCTGAAGTCATGCTTTCTAAAACCCCAATAGACCAACCATTTTTAGTTTTACCACTAAACTTTACTGCGCCAAGTATTGTTGTATTTTCTGGACTATTACTAAAACTACCCTCTGGGTTGTCGGGTGATAATTGAGGTGCTCTTCCAATTCGTCTTGAAAAAAACAAATTATCTCTACTGTAGCCTCCAGCGAATCTATAATCAAAAATGTTTTTATTTTCAACAAAAAAAGGGCGTTGCTCTTTGTTGAAAATTTCAAACCCATCTAATGCAATTGCGGCAGGGTCTGCTTCAACTTGACCAAAATCAGGGTTTAATGTAATATCTAACGTTAAATCATTAGAGATTCCGATTTTAGCATCTAAACCAATATTAATTTTAGAGTCTGTTCCATCCATGTATGGATTATCAATTTCAGCTTCATATATTTCTTTTTGGGTGACTATAAATGGTTGTATTTCAAATTGTTTTTGGGGTATAATATTATTTAGACCTAAAAGCTCTCCCGCTTCACTAACCCATCCAGCTGATCCGACTGGAATTCGATTCCAAGCAGATAATTCATCTTCTTTAAATAAATTTCGAGCTACATTTAAACCCCAAACTTGTTGATCAGAATTTCCAAATCGTAATTGGCTTAACGGAATTTTCATCTCAGCAGACCATCCCTCAGAAATAATCTTAGCATTAGCGCTCCAAATAGGATTCCAACTATCATCAATTTGATCACCATTATTGGTAATTATTTCATCCCCTCTAACGCCAGCTGCTGTGACTGTAAATAAAAATGCTGTTCTTAAGTCATGATAACTGTCAATTAATACATTTATTCGGTCACCTTCAAAACCGTCTCGCCTTGAAAGACGCTTGGTGATTGAGTTTGGATAGGAGTCTAGTGCCAGCAAGGCAATGTATAAATATTTTTGGTCAAAAAGAATTTTAAACTTTGTTTGTTCTGTTGGAGATGTATTCTCATCAGGGTAAACTTCAACAAAATTTGACCCCCAAGTAACTTTATCCCATATTGTGTCATCTAAATTACCATCTATTCTTGGAGCATAATCTGATAAGATTTCATTAGTAAAGTATTGCTTTTTTTTTACGCTCTGTGATAAAACAATGAATGGGATGATCACTAACACGTAGGAAAATAAATTAAGCAGTTTTTTTTTCATTGGATGTAATCAAGCTACAATCGATAACTAACTATTAGCAAATTTAAATTCTTTTTTAATTTTGTTTAAGTAATTTAGAAAAGTTTAACTAGGTAAAGCTCATCTTGACAATCAAAAAATTACTGCAATAAATTTTTAAAAAAATAAGCATAAATAGATTTTGTTAATAACAATTTATAATTGTAAGTTTGCAGACTCTTTTTTTTAAAAGATAACAATAAAATATTTTTAGATTGGACACATTAAGTTATAAAACTTCTTCGGCAAATAAAACAACATGTAACAAGTCATGGGTTTTAGTTAACGCTGAGGGTCAAACCCTAGGCCGGCTAGCTTCTAGGGTGGCTATTCTTCTTAGAGGTAAGCACAAACCAAATTTTACACCACATGTAGATTGTGGGGATAATGTTATTGTAATAAACGCAGAAAAAATTAAATTATCAGGGAATAAATGGAATGACAAAACATACATTCGTCATACTGGATATCCTGGAGGACAGCGCTCATTATCTGCGATTGAACTTTTTGCAAAAGATCCTACCCGATTAGTAGAAAAATCTGTAAAAGGTATGCTTCCAAAAAATAAACTTGGTGCAGATTTATTTAGAAATTTAACCGTTGTTAATGGAAGTTCACATGCCCACGAGGCTCAACAGCCTAAACCTATCAATTTAAATTCTATTAACTAATGGAAGTAATACACAAAATTGGCCGTAGAAAAAGTGCAGTAGCACGTGTCTATATCTCCAAAGGAAAAGGAAAAATTTTAATTAATGATAAAGAACTTAAATCATATTTTAAGACTGGTACACTTCAGTATAAAGTCAATCAACCATTAGTATTGACAGAAAACGAAGGAAGTTTTGATATAAAAGCTAATGTTCACGGAGGTGGATCTACAGGTCAAGCTGAAGCTGTTCGCCTTGCAATATCACGTGCAATGTGTGAGCTTAATGAAGAAAATAGAAGTATTTTAAAACCCGAAGGATTATTAACTCGAGATCCAAGAATGGTAGAGCGTAAGAAATTTGGGCAAAAGAAAGCACGTAAGAAATTTCAGTTTTCTAAGCGTTAAAATTAATTTAATTACAAACCAGTTATTGTTGTCTATGACAGTTAAACTGTCGAGATTTAGTTTAGCATCTAAATGAACAAGGTCAAAAATAGTCACTTATTCATTGCTAATTCAACAGAACGTAAACTAACACAAAAATGGCAAAATTAGAGGTCAAAGATTTACTTGATAGCGGGGTTCATTTTGGACACCTTACACGAAAGTGGGATCCTAATATGGCTCCATACATTTATATGGAGCGAAATGGTATCCACATAATAAATCTATACAAAACAGCTGCAAAATTAGAAGAAGCCTCAAAGGCTCTTTCAAAGATTGCAGCATCGGGAAGAAAAATTTTATTTGTAGCAACCAAAAAACAAGCTAAGGATATTGTTGCCAAAAAAGCTGCTGACGCAAAAATGCCCTACATTACTGAACGATGGCCAGGTGGGATGCTAACTAACTTTGTGACAATCAGAAAAGCAGTCAAGAAAATGGCTGCAATAGATCGCATGAAAAAAGACGGCACATTCAACACTCTATCAAAAAAAGAGCGCCTTCAGGTGGATAGATTAAGAACAAAACTTGAAAAAAACTTAGGCTCAATTTCTGAAATGACACGTCTACCAGGTGCTTTATTTGTAGTGGATATCAAACGAGAGTATATTGCTATAAAAGAAGCCCAAAAATTAAAAATACCAATTTTTGCAATGGTCGATACAAATTCAGACCCTAGACAGGTAGATTATGTAATTCCTGCTAATGACGACGCTTCAAAATCCATAGAAAAAATCATGTCTGCTGTCTCAGAAGCAGTTATTGAAGGTCTAGCTGTTAGAAAAGCTGAGAAAGAGGGTAAATCTGAAGCTAACGAAACAGAGCATAAAACCACAAATTCTGAAATTAAACCAACTACAGTTAAGGAAGAAGAATAATTTTTTTTAAAAATCAAAAA
>CEVX01046120.1_pt1 | contig 15013 bp, 12 predicted proteins | sample 356561 | NCBI WGS metagenome assembly CEVX01 (sample SAMEA2623886, study PRJEB7988) | marine metagenome | biome: marine biome (ENVO:00000447); feature: surface water layer (ENVO:00002042); material: "saline water (ENVO:00002010), including plankton (ENVO:xxxxxxxx)" | depth 5 m | reverse complement strand
GCCCCTGCAAGGTTACATGCAATCGCTGAATAGAGGATGTGCATATGTTCTGGGCTGGCCATACCATTTATTTGCATAACTGCCCAGCATAAGGGAACCACTAATGGCATTAATATGCCTAATGTCCCCCAGCTTGTTCCCGTTGTAAAAGCTGTAATTGCAGACAATATAAATACAGTTGCTGGCACCATCTGCGGTGCAATAGAATCTGCCAAAATTGATACCAAATAATCCGCAGTATGCAATTCCTTACTGATGTCAGATAGTGCCCACGCAAGAATTAATACTATCATTGCAAAAAGCATGGCTCTTACTCCTCCGAACCAAGCGTCAACTGTTTCATGTGTTGTTAATATTTTTTGCGAAATTGTCATAATTGCTGCGACCATTGCGCCAAGCAAGGATGCCCAAAGCATAGCCATATATGAATTAGCAGAACCAATAATTTCAGTTAAATTTTGCCCTTCTCCAGTCACATATAAACCCATTAAAAGTGAAACGATAAGAACAATAATTGGAACAAAAGCATTGACTGCTCTCATTTTAACCCCTGCTTTTGGTTCCAGGTTGTCGCCTTGAATCGCCGGTGTATCCTCTTTATTTATCGGAGCAACTTGACCTTTTCTTGCCCTGACTTCCGCCTCATACATTGGCCCCATATCTTTACCTGTGTACGCGACAGCAAATACAAATATTATTGCTAGGATCGGATAAAAACTATACGGAATAGAATGCAAAAATACCGAATAAGCAGGTTCTTGAATTTCAGGAATAGAACTCAATGCTGCATCAATTAATCCAACCTCATAACCTATCCAAGTTGTTATTAATGCCAGACAAACGACTGGTGCAGCAGTCGAATCAACAATATAAGCTAATTTTTCTCTAGAAATTTTGAGATGATCAGTTAATGGTCTAGCCGTATTACCTACCACCAAGGTATTACTGTAATCATCGAAAAAAATCATCAGACCCATCATCCATACCGAGACTTGTCCTCCGATGGCTGTTTTTGCCTTGCTCACCAAAAGCATCACGATGCTATTCATTCCTCCATTTCTTGTGATGATTCCAACCATACCTCCTATCATCATTGAGAAAAGAATTATTGCGGCATGATCTTCGTTAGACAGGGCCTTGACAACATAAACTTGAAATCCATCCAGCAGTCCTTTAAAAATACCAGTGAAAGTTAGAGGATTGAGAGCAGCTGCTCCGAACCAAATTCCCGCGATCAGAGCTGGAATTACATTTCTAAGAAGCAACGCAATAAATATAGCCAATAGAGGAGGTGCCACTGAGATCCAACCGGGAAGAACCTTTATCATCGAATTCATTATATTGTTATCAGGTTGCCTAATAACAATTTCTTGATTGCCCGATGAGTTAAATTGAATTTCAATCTTAATCTGACCGTCTTGATCAGGAATCGCAGTTAATGCTTGGTCCTCAAAGGAGATCTCAATGGGTAAATTATTCTCAATCTCAGATATTTCAAGCTCAAAAGGGACTTCACTTAAAGCCACTTTAGGTAGTTTTAGCTCTATCGCACTGGAACTGTAAGATAAAAAAATAATATAGATGAAAAATAGAAATCTACTGATAGTCATCCCCAAAAATAAATGAGTTCAATTAAGATATTAAGATAGTAACACGCTAGAGAAATTAATTAATACTCAGGAGTCAGTCGCTCTGAAGCTCTTTTGATGACCGCTCCCAATTCCATTCTCTTTTGGGTGTTCATTCTATGAGTTGGACCACCAATCGATAGTGCGCCTTGAATATTCCCAACAGCATCATAAACAACGGTCCCAACACAACTGTAACCTGGCTCTAATTCGTCGATACTTTCTGAATACCCTTTTTTTAAAATTATTTGTGATTGTTTTTTTATAATTTCTTTTTTAGTAATCGTATTTTTAGTTAGGGCAGGAAACTCGTCCGGCAAGCTGTCCAATACATTCGAATCAAATGCAATGTAAGCTTTCCCACTGGAGGTGGCATGCATTGGCCAACTTGTTCCGATATTTCCAGAAGCTGCAACCACATGACGTCCAGTGACCTCATCTATAATTAACATTCCACCCTCAACAGGCACTTCAAGTTGTGCTGTTTCACCGGTATCCCGAGCTAACAGTTTCAAAATAGGTCTTGCTCGCCTTCTTAAATCACTGCTCGATAACGCTTGGACTCCAAGTGCCATTAATCCAGCGCCGAGGCTGTATCGACCTGTGACAGAATTTCTCTGAACGAGACTCTCACTTTGCAGCGCTCTCAATAAACGGTGAGTGGTTGTTTTATTAAGATCGGCTCCTTGACTCAATTGCGTCAATGTTAAATCCGGTTTCTCTAAGGAGAATAATTTAAGAAGTCTCACTGCTCTGAGGGCAGCTTGTGCCCCCTTTGGAGGATTATTTGTTTTCATTATTCGCTCATAATATGATTTAGTCTTTCATATTATGATATATCATTTTATTAATAAAATGTATTACAACCATATTTCTTATATGATAGCGGTTTAATTACAACAACTTGAAAGTATTCAGCAATGTCAGAAAAAATGAAAAAGAAAAATCTTTCTATATTGAATAAGTTTCTCAAACAATATCCAAAAACGGAAGAAATGGAGATATTGATTGCTGATATTCATGGTGTATTAAGGGGTAAACGAATCCGTTCTGATGAATTCAAAAGTATATTTCACGATGGCTTTACGATGCCGGGAGGGACAGTACTTTTAGATATACTGGGAGACGCGGTTCCAGGTATCAGCTGGTCTGGAGATGATGGGGATCCAGATACCGATGCAGAAGTCATAGCATCGAGTCTGGCGCCAGTGCCTTGGTCAAAAAAACCCAGAGCGCAAACATTATTTACATTTCGTGACAGAAAAAATAAGCCTTTTTTTGCTGAGCCAAGAAATGTTTTGGAAAATATCGTAAAAAAAGTAAAAAACACAGCCCCAAAAATAGTCATGGCAGTTGAATTGGAATTCTATCTCTTAGACGGGAATACGGATCGACCAACCCCAAAAATCTCTCTTATTCCAGGAGTTGGAAGGCCGCAACCTGGACCTCAGGTTTATCATCCTGATGACCTTTGGGATATTGAAAATTTCTTGGACGATCTTCACCAAAACTGCCAATTGCAAAATATTCCTGCTGGAACCACGATCTCTGAATTTGCGCCTGCCCAGTTTGAAATAAATTTACATCATGTCGATGATCCCTTGTTGGCGTGTGATCATGCTGTATTGCTGAAAAGAGTTATCAAAGCGACAGCAAGGCAACATGGATTTGTTGCTTGCTTTATGGCTAAGCCGTTTGAGGAGGAGTCGGGATCAGGGATGCACATCCACATGAGTGCTTATGACAAAAAAAATAAGAATATATTTTCAGATAATAAAGAAGCGAATGCATCACCACCCTTTTCTGATAAGTTAAAATATGCTGTTGGTGGGCTAAAAAAATTGATGTCAGAATCCACCGCTATTTTTGCACCAAATATCAATTCATTCAGGAGATTAAGGCCAGACATGTTCGCTCCTGTTGAACCCAACTGGGGAGTTAATCATAGGAATGTTTCCATACGTATTCCGGTATCTAATGCTAAAAATTTAAGATTTGAGCACCGTGTTGCGGGGGCAGATGCAAATCCGTATTTAGTAACTGCAGCTATCCTTGCTGGATTGGATTATGGGATCAAAAATAAATGCAAACCCGGAAAAATGGTCAAAGAAGGCGAAATAATAACCTTGCAACAAAAAATTCCAAATCGATGGAATAAAGCAATTGATGCATTTGAAAAAAGTAAAATTTTACCTGAATACCTAGGTCATGAATTCAGTCAATCTTTCATAGTTAATCGCAGATATGAAGAATCAGAACTTAATAACAAGATAAGTAATGTCGATTTCGAATGGTATCTACGTTCTGTTTGATTTTATTTAATATCAACCAAAAATTGAACTTAACTGCATAGCTTTACCCATGTCCCCTTCAATTTTCATTTTACCCGTAATGTAGGCGCTCATGGGTGACATATCGCCATCTAACATCGATTCCAAATCCTTGCTGTCTACTATAAATACTGTGTCCGCTGGATTGGAGTCATTTGATACACTTATAGGGCTGGAGTCTCCATTTACATATATACTGGCACCTTCTGTGAGATCAAATCGAACATTAAAACCAAAAGGTTCATGTTTTTGAACATTTTTAATAACTTTTTGTGTTAGTTCTTCGAGCATATGTAAATCCTATTGATTAAGAAGACTATATATTATTTTTTAACCTATTCGACCTGTTATATAATCCTGTGTAAGAACATGAGAAGGGTTCGTGAAGACTTTTTCAGTATCATCCACCTCGATTAGCCTTCCAAGATGAAAATAAGCAACTCTTTGTGAGACCCTCGCAGCTTGTTGCATGGAATGTGTGACAATAACGATTGAAAATTTCTCTGAAATCTCATCTATCAAATTTTCAATTCTTGCTGTAGCTATTGGATCGAGAGCTGAGCAAGGTTCATCCATCAATATAACTTCAGGGTTTACTGCGATTGTCCTTGCTATACAAAGACGTTGCTGCTGACCGCCTGATAGACTCAGACCCGATTCATCCAATCGATCGCTTACTTCATCATAGAGCCCTGCTTTTTGCAGGCTATTAATAACTATTTCGTCTAATTCATTTCGATCTTTTGCAAGACCATGGATTCTTGGTCCATATGCAACATTATCATAAATACTTTTTGGGAAAGGATTGGGTTTTTGAAAAACCATACCAACTCTTGCTCTAAGAATAACTGGGTCAAGTTTTTTACTATAGATGTCCTCCCCATCTAGTGATATTTTTCCAGTAATTTTTGCTATATCAATAGTATCATTCATACGGTTAATACACCTGATGAAGGTTGACTTTCCGCAACCGGAAGGTCCTATGAGTGCAATCACCTGATTCTTAGCAATTTGAAGACTAACATCTTTGATAGCATGATTATCGCCATAGTAAACATTTACATCTTTAGCAACTATAAAAGGATTTTTGACGTCGGTTTTTCCGATCGTCTCAATATTTTCGATGTTGTCTGTAGAGCTCAAAATATGAATCCTTTTATGTATAGATAAGCAACAAGAAATTTCATTTTACCATTTTCTTTCAAATTTCTTTCTTAGAAAGATTGCTAAGAAATTCATCATAAACAAAAAACCCAAAAGAACAATTATTGCTGCGGATGTTCTTTCTGCAAAAGCTCTCTCAGGACTGTCTGCCCAGAGGTATATTTGTACTGGAAGAGCGCTTGAAGGATCAGTTATTACCGATGGAATGTCAACTATAAATGCCACCATACCTATCATAAGAAGAGGTGCAGATTCTCCTAAAGCTCGGCTCATGCCAATTATTGCACCTGTCAACATGCCTGGAAAAGCTAGCGGAAGAATGTGGTGGGCGACAACTTGCATATGAGAAGCACCAACGCCCAGAGCAGCCTCTTTTATAGAAGGAGGAATGGCAGTTATAGCGGCCCTGGAAGAAATGATAATTACCGGCAAGGTCAAAAGTGATAATACTAACCCGCCGACAAGTGGGGATGATCTTGGAACTCCGAACCAATTTATAAAAACTGCTAAACCCAGAAGACCAAAAACAATGGATGGTACCGCTGCGAGATTATTTATATTTACCTCAATCAAATCAGAAATTTTATTTTTTGGTGCAAATTCCTCAAGATAAATTGCAGCTGCAATTCCAACTGGAAAAGAAACAATGAGCGTTATAAGTAACATAAAAAAAGAGCCTTTTAATGCACTGAAGATACCGGCAAGCTCAGGTTCTCTTGAGTCACCATTAGAAAAAAGTGCCGAGTTAAATTTCAATTTAATCTCATCTTTTTCTAACAACTCATCAATCCATAACATTTGTTTATTGGATATCGCTCTTTTTGATTCGTCCAATTTACGATCAATGTTACCTTTAACGTACATATCAACATCCGAAGATGTTGGGAAAGATAATATTTTTATTGATCCAACATCTCCTGGTGACTTGTCTAAATGATCAATTAATTGGTATACAGCACCGATGCTTACTAATTTATACAATTCGCGTCGATCGCGCCTATTTTTGACTTCAGGAAACCTCTCTCTTAAGGCTGAACGAATAATTGCATCAAAGTTAGAATCAATCGAATCTATTTTATTGTTCTTTAAAACTAAATTATCTGAAAAATCTACCTCTAATGAGATATATGTTTGTGAAAATGCAGAAACTCCCTGTGAGAGGACGCTAAAGAAAAATATAACTAGGAATATAATTCCGACTGATAAAGCGCTTAATCCAAAGTATTGAAATAAAGTTTCTTTTTTATATCTAGAGTTTAAAGATTTCTTTACTTTTTGTTGAGTTGATAGAGGTAAATTTTTTTTACTCATATTGTTCTCTGTATTTTTTAACAACATATAACCCAAAAACATTTAGACCTAATGTAACTACAAACAATACAAGGCCTAAAGCGAATGCCGCTAGAGTCTTTGCGCTGTCAAATTCTTGGTCACCTACAAGTAATGTAACAATTTGAACTGTAACGGTGGTTACTGCTTCTAATGGATTTACAGTAAGATTAGCAGATAATCCAGCGGCCATAACAACTATCATTGTTTCGCCTATTGCTCTTGATATTGCGAGTAAAAAACCACCAACGATACCTGGTAATGCAGCAGGTAAAATAACCTTCTTGATCACCTCTGACTCAGTGGAACCAAGTCCAAGAGCACCTTCACTCATCGCTGTTGGAACAGCATTAATTGCATCGTCAGATAATGATGATATCAATGGAATGATCATTATTCCCATTACCATTCCGGCGGCTAATGCACTTTCAGATGCAACATCGAGTCCAACTGATTCACCCCAATTCCTGAGAAAAGGAGCAAGTGTCAGGGCTGCAAAAAATCCATATACCACAGTTGGTATTCCTGCGAGAACTTCCAAGAGAGGTTTTGCAATATTTCTAACTCTTGGGGAAGCATATTGACCGAGATAAATTGCTGTCATCAGTCCTATCGGACCCGCAACAAGCATAGCTATAATTGTGATTAGAATTGTTCCAGCAAAAAGTGGTAACATGCCAAAACTACCTGAGGAGCCAACCTGGTCCTCTCTAAGAGCTGTTTGAGGGCTCCACTCTGTTCCAAAAATGAAATCCCAGAAAGATACCTCAGTGAAAAAACGAAATGATTCAAATAAAACTGACAGCACAATTCCTATAGTTGTAAAAATTGCAACTAAAGATGAAGTCATAAGCAGTTTTGATATGGCATTTTCGAATTGATTTCTAGCCCGATATTGTGGATTTATCTTCTTTAAAACTATTATTACTCCAATCAAGCTTGCTGAAATGGAGAAAAGGCTTAGGAAAATTCTACTTTTAGATTGATATCCTTCAAGGAGCATAGAAGCTTGTTGTATCTCAGATTGAAAACGAACCCCATCTTGGCTAAAAACTTGGTTATTAAGAATATTTTGTACACTTGTCAAAAAGAGACTTATCTCTCCTTGTGGCAAAACTTTAATATTCGAAAAATTAGACACCAACATAGTTGATATAACTCTCGGTTCAAACACCAACCAAAGAAAAATAATTATCATTGATGGTACAAGTGAGCATATCGCAGCATAATATCCATGGTAAGACGGCATGGAATGTAATTTTGAAATGCTTTTTTGCGAGTTTACTGAATCGACGGCACGACGCATTGCAAAATAGTAAGCAGTAATTGCTATAACTATAAGAGATAAAAATAAAGTTTCTAATTTCATGGCTATATCATTTATTTGTTATTAATAAATATGCATCATAAGATCACATTGGAGTAAGAGAATTAACGGCATTTCCAATTTGTGCTCGCTCTTCATCTGGCATTGGGATCAAACCTCTATCAGATAAATATCCATCTTCACCCCATGCCCGTTCACTAGTGAATTCCCTGAGGAATTCCCTTAGCCCAGGAATTACACCAACATGTGCTTTTTTTACATAGAAATAAAGTGGTCTAGAAATTGGATACATTCCTTCTGCAATATTCTCAAATGTTGGGTCTACACCATCAACCTTCGCACCTTTAACTTTATCATTGTTTTGGTCAAGAAAGCTGTACCCAAAAATGCCAAGGGCATTTGGATTAGTCTCTAGTTTCTGGATGATGAGATTGTCATTTTCTCCTGCTTCAATATATTTACCATCCTCTCTAATGCCATGACAAATTGACTTATAACGGTCTCCATTTGATTTCTTAATACTAGTTATCCAAGAGAATGTGTTACATCCTCCCTCCATAGCTAATTCTACAAATGCGTCACGAGTACCAGATGTGGGAGGAGGTCCCATGACTTCAATTTTTTGATTTGGAAGCTCAGGATTAATTTCATTCCAATTATCATAAGGATTAGGAATCAGTTGACCTTCATTTCCTGGGATATCTTTTGCCAATGCTAAGAAAATTTCTTTCCGAGTCAAATTGAAAGTTCTGGCTACTGTAGCATTTGACAAAACTATTCCATCATATCCTATTTTCACCTCAATAATTTCCTCGATACCATTCTCAGCACACAATCTAATTTCAGAGTCTTTTATCGCTCGAGATGAATTCGTAATGTCAGGATGTGATGCTCCAATTCCCTCACAAAATAATTTTAAACCTCCGCCAGATCCAGTTGACTCAACCTTTGGTGTTTTAAAATCAGTTGATCTGCCATATCTTTCAGCTGCGACCGTAGTAAACGGATATACAGTAGATGAACCGACTATTGAAATGTAATCGCGACTAGCCTGTGAATAAGCGAGCCCACTGTATAAGGAGCAAAAAATAAAAAATAATGTATATGAAAAAGATTTTCCTAGCATGATAATTCTCCTGAAAATACGTAAATTCTGTTACAGAAAATCTTAACAATTGAATATTACAAATTTGTTACATTAAGTGAATGAGTATTTCTTATTTTATAATTTTTATTTTGAGAAGTTTTTTCCTTCAACCATATAAACCACATACTCAGAAATATTTTTAGCATGATCACCTATCCTCTCAAGTGCTCTTGCAGCCCAAGTAACATTCATAAGTCTTTTTACTTCTTCAGGATTCTCTTTCATATTATCTAAACCATGCTTGAGGATTTGTTCATACTCTTGATCAACTTTCTCATCTTCAATGATCACCTCTTTAGATGCATTTGTATCCAACCTTGCAAATGAATCCATTGATTTTTTTAACATTCCCAGAACATGAACACCCAAGTTTCTAAGTTCTATATAAGAATCATTTGGTCTATCCATAGCTGCAAGCTTAGATGCTAAGTAGCCAATTTTATCAGATTCATCACCGATTCTCTCAAGATCAGTAATCACCTTTATTATTGCAATAATAAGTCTAAGATCTATTGCCGCTGGTGCTCTTGTAGCTAATATTCTCAGACATTCCTCATAGATTTCAGTTTCCATGGCATTAACCGCTTCATCGCCATCAACTACTTGCAATCCAAGTTCACTGTCTCCGTTTGTTATAGCTTTGATTGCTTTATTCAGCTGGTCTTCAACAAGTCCACCCATCTTGAGAACATTGTTTCTAAGATCTTCAAGATCTTGATTAAACCTATTTGAGATGTGATCACTAAATTCAGAACTTTGAGTCATTGCTTGTACCTAATTTATTGTTATGCTCTAAATATACTATACATTTTTGTTTTATTTTTTATTGTTTAATATTCTCTAATCTAGATTAAAATTTCATTTCAATATCAAGTTGCATTCGGTTGTAATCTTTTTCTGAACCCGATGATGAGTCATACTTCGATATTATAAATGTTCCGCCTACTCGAACATTTTCCATCAATCCATATCTGGCTCTTATAAAATGACCTTTTGAATCAGTAACTCCACCCGCAAAATCAGAATCAGAAAATGCACCAATTACGGCATCTTTTTCAGTATCATGATAGGTGTAACTGAATTCTCTTCCATATTTTTTACTTGATGAGCCGAATTTTATTCCTGCTGAATATGCTGTGTCTTGGTCACTTGCTTCATTATTTTTAAGCCAATCCACATGCGCGGTTACGGGCAATCCATATAATTCATGCTTATACTCAGCAAATAATTCGAATATTGTATAGTCATTTAAATAGTTACCTAAGTCATCCAATGTGTTGCCTTTTGATTTATAGAATGGTTGATTTCTTCTAGCATGATTGTATTTGAATACACTGTAACCCAGTTTGACCTTCGCGCTATTATCCAAGGTAAAATTTCCTCCACCCTGAAAAGAAAACAACGAGGTAGAATTATCGGAACTTCTCTCAATGACAGTGACTCCAGTATTCATGAAAAGTCTTTCATTGCTAATAAACATTACTATACCCTCGGGATTTAAATCGCCGTCCCACAGTAATGAACCACCACCAGGTCTGATCCATGGTAACTTCATTTTTCCAGCAAAGATGTTCGCGTTATTATTTATCTTCCAATCGATGTAGCTTCTTCCTATTCCAAAATCTTTTCCCGAAAAGTTATCTCCAATTGTCTGATTTGAAGATACTGGATCTTGAACACCGCTCTCTAAACGCATAATAAAATTAATGGATTCATTTACTCTTGACTTCATACCAAGTCTCAACCTGAATCTCTCTCTGTCAGTATCTTGGCCTGGTTTTTTATAAATACCCTCATATCTCAACCTTATATCACCATTAATTTCAGTATTTTCATACCAAGCTTTTTCATCGGCTAATGTATTAAGCGAAAGAAAGAAAATCAGAAAAAAACTGGCGCTAAAAAATCTTCGTAATTGAGATGAAAAACTCATTTCTGTTCTCCTAAATTAATAAATCTTTAAAAATTAAACCTAATTATGATGCTGATTTATTACAGATTTATTACAAAGAGTGTCTATTATTTTTCTTTTTTGAGAAGCCTCGATGATGGAAATAGACATATAAATTTACTGCCAACACCAATTTTACTTTCTATACTAAGTTCACCCTCATGCCTTATAAGAACACGCTTTACTATCGCAAGACCAAGACCAATGCCGCCATTTTTTCGACTTCTTCCACGATTAACTCTGAAAAATCTTTCAGTTAATCTAGGTATATCAGATTCAATAACTCCTTCACCTGTATCCTCAACGGAAAGTCGGCATCCAGATTCAATTCTTGTGCAAATTATTTTTATTTCTCCATCATCGGACGTGTGTCTAACAGCATTACTTAATAGATTTGTCAATAAAGACTCAAGTTCAAATGGACTTCCCATTAGATAAATATCCTTGTCGCATTCGATGGATATTTCTGGAGTTTTCATTGACTCAGTAAAAAGTTTCTTTGTAGATTGCAACAAATGATTTATGTCCACCTTTTGATGATCGTTTAATGGTTTTCCCTCCAATTGTGACAAGTCAAGTAAAGTTGTCACTATCTCAGACATCCTATTTGTCTGCCGTTTCATTTCTTTAATTGGATTACTCCATTCATCTGTTAATTGATCACTACTCATCGTATCAAGATATCCTTTGACAACAGTCAGCGGTGTTCTCAATTCATGGGAAGCATTAGCGATGAAATCGCGGCGTATTTTGTTGATCCTAAAGGATTCACTGACATCCCTGATCATCAATAATTTTTGTTTAACGCCATAAGGCACAATTCTGCATCTAAGATTATTCTTATTCACCGGTGATAGGATATCCACAAAATTATCATAATCTCCTTTCATAACGTATTCAGAAAAGAGTGGATCTCTAATTATATTGACAATTTTTTGGTTGATATCCCTCTCAATATCTAGGCCCATCATGGAAATTGAGTTTTTGTTAAACAGTAATATATTCAGATTTTCATCTAAAAGTATCGCTGAATCTGGCATTGCCTCAACAGACTTATCATATTCTTTTTTTCTTATCTTTAGCTCTTCTGATGCTCTTATATTTTGCTTAATTATTTCTTGAATTTTTGATTGAAGCACTTCCCAATATCCTGATAAAAAAACTTTTATTTCAGAGTTTTCTTTATCTATCACACGATCAAATATCAATATAGACCTTATCTGGACAATCAAAATAATCAAAATAGAGGTTACAAAACCAGCTAAAGCTTTTTCATACAGAAGACCGATTAGTGTACCAATAATAACTGATACGATAATCTTGAAAATAAAGTTACGTTTATCATTTATCATATTTGATCTATTGTTCCTTTGGCTCTAGTGAAAAACGATAGCCTGAACCTCTTACTGTATGAATGTATTGATCAGCCTCTTCTCTAGAGAGTGCGACACGTAATCTTCTAATGTGGACATCGACTGTTCTCTCCCCAATATAAATATTGCCACTCCAGACCCTATCTAATAATTGTGATCTCGTGAATACTCTATCAGGTTTCGTCATTAGGAATTCAAGAAGACGATATTCAATTGGACCTAATTTGATTGGTTTCCCATTTAATTGCACTTTACGAGCATCGGTGTCTATTTCTATTTTTCCTCTCTTTATGACACCATTGGTACCAGTTGGTTGTGTTCTTCTTAAGACGGTTTTAATTCTTGCAACCAATTCTCTTGGCGAAAATGGTTTTGTAATGTAGTCATCTGCTCCTCCCTGTAAACCAGCAATCATATTTCTTTCTTCATTTTTTGCTGTCAACATGATAATTGCTAAATCTTCATTTTGTCTGTCTCTCCTCAGATTGCGAGTCAATTCGAGACCGCTCATGTCTGGAAGCATCCAATCAATAAGAACTAAATCAGGCTGCTCATCTGTAATCATAATCAATGCTTCTTGACAATTTGCAGCTTCAGTTACCCTAAAATTTTCCCTTCGAAGATGAAAAAGAATCATTTCTCTTATAGGTTTCTCGTCTTCAACGACTAATATTTTTTTTGAATTCATTTAATCTGTGCTCTACTAATTCCGTTGAAATATATTCAAGGTAATTCAATTTTATATCTAATATTCTTATAAAGTAATATTACAAAAAAATTACAAAATATTGTTTTGTCACAATTAACTATCTAGCTTTATATTCGAAGTATTTTATTATATTGTCATAATCTCACAAATTTCTTAAGCGAGAGGAATAAATATGGCTTACTGGTTAATGAAATCAGAACCCGATGTCTATGGTATTGATGATCTAAAGAGAGACAAAGTAGAGCCCTGGGATGGTATTCGAAATTACCAGGTTAGAAATATGTTTCGCGATCAAATGAAAGTTGGTGACTTGGCTTTCTTTTATCACTCAAATTGCAAACCCCCCGCTGTGGTTGGAATCATGACAATTGCTAGCGAGGCTTATCCTGATCACACACAATTTGATCCGAAATCAAGGTATTATGATGCTAAGAGCGATAAAGAAAATCCACGATGGCTTTTAGTTGACGTAAAATACAAAAGAAAGTTAAAAAGAGAAATCACGCTTCAAGAATTAAAAGAAAACAAAAAATTAGAAGATTTTAGGTTAAATCAAAAAGGAAATCGCTTGTCCGTTATTCCAGTCAAAAAATCTGAGTGGGATCTAATACTCAGTTTAGAGTAAAAATTAAAATAATAATTTAGGAAGAATTATGAAAAAGATTTATATGTTTTTATATGCTTTAGTTGTTATTGCTGTTGTAAGTTGCGATAAGGAAGAGAACATTCAGGATATTGTGACTAAAGCGGGTGCTCCTCTTTTTGATGGAATGGGTGATCATACTCATCCAATTACGACCAATAATAAATACGTTCAAAGGTACTTCGATCAAGGGTTAACGATTGATTTTGCATTTAACCATGCTGAATCAGCAAGATCATTTCGAGCTGGACAAACATTAGATCCTAATTGTGCAATGTGTTTCTGGGGGGAAGCATTGGCATTGGGTCCAAATATTAATGTAACGAGTAATGGCTCTGTAATTATGGCTGATCAGGAAAGATTGGCAGCATACGAGGCAATTCAAAAGGCAGTATCATTAAAAAACACAGTATCTGAAAAAGAAAGGGATTTTATTGATGCTTTGGCAACTCGCTACAATGGCGACACAGCGTCTCCCAGAGGGCCACTGGATTTGGCTTATGCCGAGGCAATGAGAGAGCTCTCTAATAAATACCCAGAAGATGATGACGCCGCATCATTATTTGCTGAATCACTAATGAACACCATGCCTTGGGATTATTGGATAGACGCGGATAGCCCCAAACCACTCACCGTTGAGGCAATTGAAATACTAGAAAAAGTTATGGCAAGAAATCCCCGTCATCCGATGGCTTTGCATTTGTATATTCATGCAGTTGAATCTTCCTCTCAACCTGAGAGAGCAGAAGCGGCTGCTGACATACTTCTTGATTTAGTGCCTGGTGCAGGGCATCTGGTTCACATGCCTTCACATATCTATTGGCGTGTAGGAAGATATGCGGACGCATCCGAATCAAATATAATGGCTGCGGCAGTTGATGAGGCCTATATCGCTGCTTGTAATGCACAAGGCTTTTATCCTGCCGCTTATTATCCGCACAACATTCATTTCTTATGGGCGTCATCCAGCATGGAAGGTCGAAGCGAAATAGCCATAGAGGCAGGTGAAAAGGTTGCAAAAAATGTTAGATTGGAAATGATTGATCAATTTCCAGGTGTCGAGTTTTTCAAAACCGTACCCATGCTCTCCTTAGTGCAATTTGGATTATGGGATAGAGTCCTTGAACTTGATCCTCCAGCCGAAAGATTGGAATACGCGAACGCGATATGGCATTACGCGAGATCGGTTGCCTACTCTAATAAAGGAAATATTGAATCAGCTCAAAAAGAACGGCAGATGATAGAATCATTAAAGGATACCAATGATGTCTTACATCTTGACTCAATTTATTATCCTGCAAGTATGTTATTGGAAATTGCAGATTCTTTAGCGCTTGGTGAAATCGCGATTTCAAATAAAGACTACCAGTCAGCTATACAATATTTTGCCAATGCTGTGTCAGTACAAGATA
>CEVX01066820.1_pt1 | contig 15017 bp, 11 predicted proteins | sample 356561 | NCBI WGS metagenome assembly CEVX01 (sample SAMEA2623886, study PRJEB7988) | marine metagenome | biome: marine biome (ENVO:00000447); feature: surface water layer (ENVO:00002042); material: "saline water (ENVO:00002010), including plankton (ENVO:xxxxxxxx)" | depth 5 m | reverse complement strand
TTTTGAAAGTGGTAAACTTAACAACTACCAAATTCAAATGATTATTATGATGTGTAATAAAATGTTAGAGAAAAGAATGAAAGCCATACCTGACTTTAAGAGTTATATTTATTCGGTTATTAGTTTTTTTACTACCTATCAAACAGAAGACTCTTTCGATACCTGGAACATCACAGTAAATAAACTTATTAATGAAAAAAAGAGATATTTCACAGTATTTCTAAATAACTGTAACAACATATTTTTATTCAATGCAGTTTATATTACAAAAAACTTAAAATGGCTAGGAAGTTCCCCAACTTTCTCTTTTGATTATGATAGTTTACCCAAGGTTGTTTTTCCAAAAATGGATTTGTATTGTGTAGCCAAAGGAGACACATCTAGAATCTTTAAAACTAAAGGTGCCTTTTATCCAACTATTGGCAAATGGGCTGGAAAAGGAGGACGAGTTTTATGGACAAGAGCCGGTATTCCAGAATCAAATTCATATGCCGATTTAAGTAACTATTCAATCGAATTAAAATCCTCTAAATTTTCTGCAGACTCTGTTGAATATTTAAATAAGAAATATTTCGATCACCTTATCAAAGGAAGATTAGAAGATAAAATTTTAGCTAATGTTAACACAACAAACGCGGCCTATCCAAGATTTTACTCTTACTCGGGTAAGGTCTTAATTGAAGAATTAGAAGACAGTATAGACTACGAGGGTGGCTTTATGATTAAGGGAAGTAAATTCGTAGGTAAAATAGTTGAAGGTTTACCGGCAAAAATAACTATAAAAAAAGGTGGGAAACCATTCTTAGTTGCTAAATCAAATTCATTTACAATCAATGACAAAAGAATTGGTACGCGATACGCTGAAATTAAAATGTTTTTGGATACCGACTCAATTTTCCACCCTGCACTCCAACTAAAATTTTTAACCAAAAAAAGAGAACTTACCCTATACAGAGAAGGAAAGGGAATTGGAGCCTCACCCTATTACAACACCTTTCATAAGGTTGATATGGAAATAGAATGGTTAAAATGGAATATCGATAAAGAATACATGGACTTTTTAACCATACCAGGATCCAGCTCAGGACTTATGAGGCTGGAATCCAACAGCTTTTATTCAGATGAAAAATTCATAGCGATTCAAGGCTTACAAGAAGTTCATCCACTTTACAACATCAAAAAATTTGTAATGAAAGAAAATGGAGGAGATCGAACTTTTAGAGATACTCAACTGGCTGACTTTTTAAAGAAAGACCATGAATCTGTCCGACGCTCTTGTGTTCGGCTTGCCAGTAAAGGATTTCTAATTTACGAAATAGTTGATGGGAAAGTAACTGTCCAAGACCGACTTTTTGAGTGGATGAATGCAAAATCTAAGAGAGGGGACTATGATAATATTGAAATAATTTCTAACATAAAAGGAGAGCCTAACGGAAGTATGAACTTAATTAATTATGATATCGAAATAAAGGGAGTAAATACAGTAGCGATTAGTAGAGCTAGAAAAACAGGATTTAAACCACAAAATCAAACCTTAAAGCTACATAGAAACAGAGGAATGTCTTTTAGTGGAATTACCAGATCGGAACGATATGAATTTTGGGGGAAGAAATTTAAGTTTAATTACGACGAGTTCGTCATCTCACTCCATGAAGTAGATTCTGTTAGGCTCAAGGCAGGGTTTGAAGCACAAAAAAAAGTAACACCAGACGGCAGGACATTAATGCCTATGATTATGGTTCAAAGTGTAATTGAAGACGTTTCGGGTAAATTAGAAATTGACCGACCATCTAACAAATCAGGAACACTATCCGATTCCTTTCCCCAATATCCTTTATTTCATTCAGAAAAAAAATCATTTGTACGCTACAACAAAAGAAATTTGAGAGGAAATGCATATGATCCCAACAAATTTTATTTTCAACTTGACACCTTTACAGTAGATAGTATGGGTACTTTTTCTAATCAAGGATTAGAATTCTCTGGTAAATTTAATTCAGGAGGAATTTTCCCTGAATTTAATGAAAGTCTAAAATTAATGGCTGATGATCATTCCTTTGGATTTAAGAGAAAGACACCTCCTGAAGGATACCCAATTTATGGAGGAAAAGCTACTTACAAAAACAACATAGTCTTGAGTAACAAAGGCTTGATGGGAGACGGTGACTTTGAATACATAACGAGTATTTCAAAATCCAAAGGATTTATATTTTTCCCGGATTCCATGAATGCTATTGCCGAAAGCTCCAATATAGCACCACAATCTGCAGGAGTACAATATCCAAAAGTAGAGGGTGAAAATGTCACTATAGCTTATTACACAGATGAAGATTTTCTTAACATTGAAAAGAGAAAAACTCCTCTTAATATGTTTAACGGGGAAGTAAAAATGCATGGTATTTTAAAGTACAACTATACAGAGCTGACAGGTGATGGACTTACTGAATTTAATAATGCAGTTTTGAAATCTACTATTTTTGAATTTCAAAATATGACTTTTAACGCAGATACATCTGACTTTAAATTAAAGGTAGATTCAACTCTGGTAAATAACGACCAAAGTGGAGACGGAATTGCTTTTTCTACCAATGACGTAAATGCAAAAATTGATTTTAACAAGCGTGAAGGAGATTTTGTTGCCAATGGTGGAGCTTCATTTGTTGATTTTCCAATGAATAAATACATCTGCTTTATGGATCAATTTAAATGGTTTATGGACAATTATGAATTAGAGCTCTCGACTACAGACAAATCGGCTAAAAAGAGCGACGGTGGTGCCACAGATGGAGGACAAGATTTAGACCTGTCCGGTTCTGAGTTTATCTCTACTCATTCTGCACAAGACTCCTTGCAGTTTATATCGCCAAAAGCAAATTATGACCTGAGAGAATACATTATTAAGGCACATCAAGTAAAATTCATTAATTGCGCAGATGCCAGAATTTATACTAGCGACGGAGAAATAGAGGTGAGAAAAAACGCAAATATGAAGCCACTAGAAAACGCAAAAATAATTGCGAATGTTACTACTAAATACCATACAATTACCAGTGCGGATGTGAAACTAAAAGCCAGACGTGATTATGAAGCAGAGGGAGATTACGAATATATTAGTGGAGATGGGTCAAAACAGCTCATACACTTTAACAACATAAGAGTTGACTCCTCATTACAAACTGTTGCCAGTGGAGATATTTTAGAAAAAGACAAATTCATGCTGAGTAAACGTTTTCATTACAAGGGATTAACTAAGATTGAAGCCAATAAAATAGGTATGAATTTTAGAGGTGCAACCTACTTACAACATGACTGTCAAAATTTAAGAAAATCCTGGGTAGGTTTTACAAGTGATATTGATCCCTCAAATGTAATGATTCCAATAAATGAAGGAATACAGGCTTGGATGCCCGGTAAAGCAAAGGGAGCAAAACTTGGCTCAGGTGTATTACTAAAAAACGACTCCACACACCTTTATTCTGCTTTTTTATCTCCTAAAAAATTCCACAGCGACAATAGCCTAATATCTTCATCAGGATTTCTTAATTTCAATGAAGAAACAAGCGAGTATCAATTATCTAATAAAGAAAAATTGATAGAATCCAATTTCACTGGAAATTTCACGAGTTTAAATACCAAAACCTGCGTAGTACGAGGAGAAGGAAAAATTATCCTTGGAAATGAAAAACTAGGGCAAGTTAACTTTACAAATTATGGTGAAATTAAGCACATGCCGAAAAATGACTCTGTTGTTATAGAAGGAGCTTTAGCAGTAGACTTTTTTCTGGATGAAAAAATGTGGACGCATATTTTGGAGAACGTACTTGGAAATCCAAGTTTAGCTCCCGTTGATAACACTCGACCAATATATGGTAAAGCTATAAGAGAAATGGCTGGTAAAGAAATAGGCGACAAGTTAGTAGCTCAACTAAACCTATATGGAGCATTTAAAAAAGTACCTAAAGAAGTTCGGCATAACATTATGTTCTCGGACATGAATATGCATTGGGACCAAACAACAAAATCCTTTAAATCCATAGGGGACTTAGGTATTGGTATAATCGATAAAAAACAAGTCAACAAATATGTTAGAGGACATGTACAGTTAAGAAGACGAAAAGGGAAAGAAAAACTCGCTATTTATATAGAGATAGAAGAAAATTTATGGTATTACTTTGAGTACAGTAGCGGAGTAATGCGTGTTATTTCATCTCAAGAAGATTTCAACGCAATAATTACTGAATTAAAACCAGACAAAAGAGAAGCTAAAGGTGAAAGAAGTCAAGGTCCCTACTCTTTCATGCTTGGAACCGAAAGAAGCAAAAGAAAATTTGTTTCGGCAATGGAAATATAAAATGAACCAACAGTACTAATTTACCGATCAATTAATTCGTTTGTATAATTGCTGTTTCTAGCGGTCGAATCATCATTTATAAAGAATCTAATATTTTATAAAGGATATTATCTTTTATTTTATTTTTTAGGATGCGCTTAAAACTATTATTTGATTTACCATTTTAGGAATGGTGGAAAAGTTAAATGGTCTTATCAAATAAAAAATAACCATCTTTTAATTTATCGTTGGATTTATTAAAGTTTTTTTTGTTAAAAAAACAAAATCAAAGCCTATCCTATAAATAAGTGTCTTTCAAAAAAAATTAAATTTGATCTATGAAAACTTTACTAATTACACTCCTCTTTTTATCATCAAATATTTTGTTTAGTCAAAAAGTAACAGGGGTGATAATTTCAGATAAAATACCAATTGAATACGCTAATGTTTTGCTTTATCAATCAAAAGACTCCTCATTTGTAGGAGCAGGCTTATCTGATACTTCAGGATATTTCTCAATAAATATCCCCTCTAAATCAGTGGATTACTATTTAAATATTCAGGTAATTGGGTATGAAGAATTCATATCGGAATCATTTAAAGAAGATAAATCATTCGGTAAAATCAACATAAAAACCGATAAGAATCAAACTTTAGATGCTGTGAATATCAAAATATCGAAACCCTTGTTTGAAAAAACAGGAAGAGGAATGATTGTCAATGTAGCAACAAGCCCCATACTCAGTAGTGGTAATACTCAGGATGCTTTGGAAAAAATACCAGGTGTACAAGTAAATATAGATGGAAGTCTCACCCTAAAAGGAAATGAAAATATAGCAATATATATGGATGGAAAACCAACATATATGGACATTAAAGAGTTAAAACAGTTATTGGAAAACACTCCTGCTAATGAAATTGAAAAAATTGAAGTATTTGAGACACCACCAGCAAAATACGAAGCCGCAGGAAATGCAGGTATAATTAATATCGTAAGAAAAAAAGGTAAAGGACTCGGTTATACAGGAATGTTAGGTGGAAACATCGGATATGGTAATTTTCATAAATTATCACCTTGGTTATACTCGAACTATCGAACAAAAAAAATAAATATTTATGGAAGCATATGGTATTTCAATAATAAATCCGATCAGTACACAACAGAAGATATTTTAATGAACGTAGAGAATCAACTCTCAACATTTTACAATTCCGGACATAGAATTTCAAATATTCTTGGAAGTGGTTCAAGAGTCGGTTTAGATTATTTTTTAAGTAAAAAGAACACCATTGGATATTTGGGAGTTGTTTATGATGGAAAAAGTATTGGAAACGAGCCTTCAGATATTCATATTGAAGGACCTGCTAAAGAAAATTATGATTTTATTGATGCAATTCAAGAGTTTGATTACGGATGGTTCGGACAAATACACAACTTAAACTTCAAGCGAGATATTGGAAAAGGAGAATCTCTAAACATCGATTTAGACTTTATAAAACGAGGAAACTACGATAAAACATCAACATCGAATGAATACTTTTTGAAAAACAACCCACTCACCCCAAACTTTTTTAAGCAAAACGGTTTTACGAATAACTTAATAGGAGTTTCTAAAATTGATTATTCTAAAACTATTTTTAAAGATTGGTCATTTGAAACTGGTGCAAAAGCCAGCTGGGTAGAAACCAAAAACGATTTTAAAGCCTTCACAGGAAAAAATTCACAAGATGCAACGGAAGATTTAAATCAATCCAATCAGTTCAATTATAATGAGTTCATATATTCGGGTTATTCTATTCTGGCAAAAAAATGGAGTGACAAACTAAAGATGGATGCAGGGATTAGAATAGAGAGAACTCTTACAAAGGGATTATCTCCTAATATAGATAGTACATTTAAAAATAATTACACAAACGTATTTCCAAACATATCATTGAATTATCAAGTCAAAAAAAATCATAATTTATCACTTGCCGTAACACGAAGAATAAAACGTCCAGATTATTGGCAATTAAACCCATTCTCCTCTCAAAGAAATCAGTTTATTTATAGCAATGGTAATCCGATGCTTCAGCCTCAGCTTACCGATAAAATAAATTTCTCGTGGGGAATTAAGCAATCTGTTTTTTTCACCTTAAGTACTTCCCAAACACTTGGAATAATGACGAATATCATCGAGCAAGTTGACTCTTTAGAAAGACAAATTCATACAGTTACAAACCTCGATAATTTTTACAATTATAATTTTAACGCTTTTATACCCATAAACATAAAAAAGTGGTGGCGAATAAACCTAAATGGAACTATTTTTCACAACCGTTTGGTTTCAGTTGTTGATTTTGGAACATTTGGATATGAGCTAACCAGTTTTAATTTGAGCATGCAACAATTCATTTCTCTACCCAAAAAATGGAAATTTGAATTAAATGGAGATTATAATCACGATTCTTACTGGAACATTTATTTTGTGGAACCCTATTACCAATTAGATTTAGGTGCCTCTAAAAAAATAAAGAATCTAAATATTGCCATTTCATTAAAAGACTTTTTAAACATTAGAAAAAGCTACGGTGGAGTTTTTCAAAATAATATAATAATGCCAAACACATATAAACCTGAATCAAGAATTCTTCAGTTGAGTTTAACCTATAAAATAGGTCAAAAAGATGTTAAATCTGAACGAAGAAGAAAAACAGGTTCAGAAGAAATTTTAGAAAGAGTCAAAGAATAAACTTGAATTATTTTAAAGACTTCCTACTGTATTTTGAGCAAATTGGACATTCTTCTACCTTATGCCCTCTAGCTGGGCAATATTTCCTTCCAAAAAAAATAATTTGAAGATGTAAGTCATTCCAAATTGCCTTCGGAAATAAACGCTTAGCATCTTTTTCTGTTTGCTCAACATTTTTCCCGTTGCTAAGTCCCCATCGATACATTAATCGGTGAATATGGGTATCTACGGGAAAAGCAGGAATATTAAACGCTTGAGCCATAACCACCGATGCCGTTTTGTGCCCAACTCCAGGTAAAGCCTCTAAATCTTCGAAAGATGCAGGAACCTTTCCACCATGTTTATTAATTAGAATTCCAGATAAATCATATATCGCTTTTGACTTTCGTGGAGATAGTCCACATGGCCGAATGATAGCTCTGATTTCGTCAATTGTAAGCGTCAACATTTTTTGAGGAGTGTCCGCTTTAGCAAATAGTAATGGAGTTATCTTATTTACACGCTCATCGGTACACTGAGCCGACAATAGAACAGCAATTAATAATGTGTAATCATCCTTATGATCTAAAGGAACAGGTGGATTAGAAAACTCCGATTCAAGAATATTAATTATATCTAAGACCTTCTCCGCTTTCTTCATATCATAAAAGTAAATAAAAACAAAAAAAATATACCGCTATAATTTCTACAATGTAGCATAATGGATAACCTCTTTTGATTTTGTACATTTGCATTCCAAAATTATTAACATGTCGAAGCTTCAGGAAGAAATTGATTTAAGAAGAACATTTGCTATCGTTTCACATCCGGATGCCGGTAAAACAACGCTTACAGAAAAACTACTTCTTTTTGGAGGAGCCATTCAAACTGCCGGTGCTGTTAAATCCAATAAAATCAAAAAATCAGCTACCTCCGATTTCATGGAAATTGAAAAGCAACGAGGAATATCTGTTGCCACCTCCGTCATGGGGTTTGATTACCAAGGATTAAAAATCAACATTTTGGATACTCCTGGTCATAAAGACTTTGCCGAAGACACCTACAGAACTTTAACAGCCGCAGATTCAGTAATTGTTGTAATTGATGTAGCAAAAGGAGTTGAAGCACAAACTGAAAAATTAGTAGAGGTTTGTAAAATGCGCGATACGCCCATAATTGTATTCATTAACAAGCTGGATCGCTTTGGAAAAGATGCATTTGATTTGCTGGACGAAGTAGAGCAAAAATTAGGAATTAATGTTCATCCTTTGTCATGGCCAATTGGACAAGGAGATGATTTTCAAGGAGTTTATAACATCTACGAAAAAGGACTCAACCTTTTCTCCTCAGAAAATAAGCAACATGTTAGTGATGTTGTTCGCGTTGACAATATTCAATCTGAGGAATTGGACGAGATTGTAGGAGACGAACCCGCACAAACCCTAAGAGAGGAATTAGAATTAATTGAGACCGTTTATCCAGAATACACCAACCAAAAATACCTTGAGGGAACAGTTTCTCCCGTATTTTTCGGATCAGCTTTAAATAACTTTGGTGTTCAGGAATTATTAGACTGCTTTGTACGAATCGCTCCTAAACCACAGCCCAAAATGGCGGATGCTCGAGAAGTATCTCCCTACGATAATAAATTCTCAGGGTTTGTGTTTAAAATACATGCTAATATGGATCCTAAACATAGGGACAGAATTGCGTTTGTTAAAATAGTTTCGGGTAAATTCTCCAGAAATACAAATTATCTCCATGTAAGGAATAACAAAAAACTTAAATTTTCGAACCCAACAGCTTTTATGGCATCAAAAAAAGAGATTGTGGACGATGCTTACGCTGGAGACATTGTTGGTTTATACGATTCAGGAAACTTTAAAATTGGAGACACCTTAACAGAAGGAGAAAAGTTTATGTTTAGCGGAATCCCCTCATTCTCTCCTGAACAATTTAAATATATTGACAATGCAGACCCTATGAAAACAAAACAGCTGAATAAAGGGATTGATCAATTAATGGATGAAGGAGTGGCACAATTGTTTAAAAAAGTAGACAACAATCGAAAAATAATTGGAACCGTTGGGCAACTTCAATACGAAGTAATTCAGTACAGATTAGAGCACGAATATAATGCAAAATGTCGTTACGAACCCATCAACTTATACAAAGCCTGTTGGTTTACAAGTCAAAACGAAGAGCAATTGCGAGATTTTAAAATGCGTAAGCTACATAACTTAGCAAAAGACAAAGAAGACAGAGATGTCTATCTGGCTGACTCTAGATATGCTTTAGAGTTAGCCCAGGAAAAGTACAGTGACATTGAATTTCACTTCAAATCAGAATTTTAACAAACTACTTGAACAAAAAAGGGTCTTCAAATAAAACTCGAGAAGTTCTTCTTTTCCTGTTTTTGGGACGATAAATCATTCGACCGGATCTATCAACATAACTTTTACCCGTAATTCTCCCCCAATTGTCCTTGTAAAGAATTGTTCCATCCGATTTATATAATTTGTAACCTATTAAATCGCCTTGACTATTGTGAAAATAAACCTTCCTTCTACCCCTTCTTTTAGCCGTAACTTCGACTAATCCATTTACATCGAAATAAATAACCTTATTTCTTTTTAAAACAACACGATTTGAATTCAACGAAAAATTATTTGCACTCTTAATATTTTGATTTGCTAATATTTTTTCGGTCTGAAACCTGGATTTTTTAACAACTTTAATTACACGTTTCCATCTATCCTTATAAATAGTAGCCTGATCGGTTTCAGTAGAACTGCCCAAATACTTATTTTGATTGTCAAAAAATGATGTTATCGAACTGGAAATTAAAACCTCCTTCCAAATTTTACTATTAAATATATTCTGCGCCTCAGCTGATTGAGCTTGAGAGTAAACAGATAAAAAAAATAAAATTGGAAAAAAAAGCTTCACAAAAGCAACTAATCCAATAAATATGCCAACTATTTAAAATGATAGCGCTCATTTTCGCATTCCTGAACTTCTTTTTCGAAATCAAAAACACCCGTTGAGATTTTATTAATTGATAAAACACCCTCCCAAACAGAATCCGTAGCCTCAGTAAGAATTAGTTTTTCGTTACTATATATCTCAACATCAAATTTTATAGTATCCTCTCCCCGCTGCAAAAACCAACCAAAATAAAGAGAATCTATTTGAGTGAAATTAATTTTAGTATCGTATTTATTTTGGTAAATCCCACATTGCTTCCATTCAAGCTTCCACGTTTTGAGCAAAATATCATCAATATTTTCAGTTTTCTCACAACTAAAAAAAGATAAAACCACAAATAGGACTGTTAATTTTAAAATTCTCATTGAGGACTAATTTATTTTAACTCAAACCTATTAATTTTCCTTCACTTAAAATCAAAAATATTTTAATTTAAAAAAATTAGGTAATTGTTCGAAACAAAAAAAACCATTTTCCGTAACGACCTAAAATTAAAAATAAAAAGTTGGAAAAAGATTTTGAATATTATTTAAAAAATAAAATCAAACTTAGAAACAAGTTTGGAGTTGCCTTTGTAATTATCCAGAACCAAAAAATACTTCATTCTAAGCCAACCTTTAAAGAAGCCATTCAATTCTTAAACAAGAAAAAGGGAGCATTTTTAATTCAGGAGATCAACGAAAAAGTGGATTCTCAAACAACCGTCTTATCTTTATAGCTTCTGATTTCTAAAATATGACCAGAATACTCGAAGAAGCACTAATCATCTTAAAGAAACCTGGGGTAATATTAACACCAACCGAAACCATTATTGGAATTAGTTGTTCAGCGTTATCAGAAACACAAATTGCTCGTATTTATAAAATAAAAAAGAGGCCCAGTTCAAAATCTTTTATTGTTTTAGTGGACTCAATAAATATGCTTGAAAAGTTTGTTTCTAACATAAACGCACTTCAAAGGAAATACCTAAACTCAGAACGTCCAACAACGGTAATTTTAAAAAATACGAAAGGATTACCTTCTGACTTATTAGCATCAGACGGAACCTTAGCCTTTAGAATAACAAAGCATCCTGAACTAAAACAGTTAATTAATCAACTTGGCCTACCTCTAGTCTCCACATCAGCAAATGTAAGTGGAGAAAGCTCTGCACTTACATTAAAAGAAGTAGATCCCATAATTTTGGATCAGGTAGATTATAGTTTAAATTTGCAGCCAAACCCAAGAATAAATTCATCTCCCTCAAGAATTGTAAAGATTATTGATGAAGAGGTTGAAATTATACGTGAATAATTAATTAAAAATTGCTAGACCACAAAATTTTCAAAATTGTATCCGAAACCGCCAAAGAACTAAACGTTCGTGCTTTTGTCATTGGCGGCTACGTTCGTGATATCTATTTAAAACGTCCTTCGAAAGATATCGATATTGTTGTTGAAGGAAAAGGAATTGATTTAGCACTAGCCACAGCAAAAAAACTGGGAAATCCTAAAGTATCAGTTTTTAAATCATTTGGAACAGCTGCATTTAAATACAAGGGGTTGGATGTTGAATTTGTTGGCGCCCGAAAAGAATCCTATAATAGGGAATCTCGAAAACCTATAGTAGAAGACGGAACACTCAAACAAGATCAGGATCGTCGTGACTTTACCATAAACGCCTTGGCATTAAGTTTACAAAAAGAAACCTATGGAGAACTAGTTGATCCGTTTAATGGATTAAATGACATCCAGGAAAAAAGAATAATTACACCCTTAAGTCCAGATATAACTTACAGTGATGATCCGTTAAGAATGATGCGCGCCATTCGTTTCGCCTCTCAACTTAATTTTGAAATTGATAAAACATCTTTTGAGTCCATCAAAAAGAATGCAAGTCGTTTAAAAATAGTTTCAATAGAAAGAATAATGGTTGAATTCAACAAAATTATACTTTCAACGGTTCCCTCAGTTGGATTGAAATTACTTTTTGACGCCCAACTTTTAGAACAGTTTTTCCCAGAAATGATTAAACTGCATGGAATAAAAGAAAAAAACGGGCAAAAACACAAAGATAATTTTTATCATACATTACAAGTGTTAGATAATATATGTCCAAACACCAATAGCTTATGGTTGCGATGGGCAGCTCTTTTACACGACATCGCAAAACCAGCCACGCAAAGATTTGACGAAAATGCAGGTTGGACTTTTCATGGACATGAAGCCCTTGGTGCCAGATGGGTTCCTAAAATATTTAAACGACTCAAACTTCCTTTGGACAACCAAATGAAATATGTTCAAAAATTGGTCAATCTTCATTTGCGCCCAATTGTGTTATCGCAGGAAATCGTGACCGATTCCGCAGTAAGAAGATTGTTATTTGATGCAGGCAATGAGGTAGATGATTTAATGACGCTATGCGAAGCCGATATTACCTCAAGAAACAAGCAAAAAGTAAACAAATATCTAAACAATTTCAAAATCGTTCGACAAAAACTAAAAGATGTTGAGGAACGCGATAATCTAAGAAACTTTCAACCTCCCATTGACGGAAGAGAAATAATTGACGCCTTTAATTTAAAGCCATCCCCACAAATAGGAATAATCAAAGAAGCGATTCGAGAAGCGATACTAGAAGGGCATATTCCTAATGAACGAAAAGCAGCCATCGAGTTCATGGAAAAAAAAGGAAATGAAATTGGTTTAACATTAGTTAAAAAAATCAACTAAAATCTGCATATTTCTAAGTATTATTGTACCAAATAAATTCAAATGAAATCATACGTTTACAGAGTAACCCCAATCCTTGACGGAGTAGAAAATGAAATTTATAGAGACATTCTAATTCAGGAGGATAAAAGTCTGGAAGATTTTCATTTTGCTATACTTGATGCCTACGGTTTACAGGAGGGTGAAATGGCCAGTTTCTATACTTGTACAGAAAATTGGGAGGAAGGACTTGAAATCACCCTAATGGATATGGGTACAATGGAGCATGAGTCTGTAAGTATTTTAATGCAAGAACTTAGCATTAAAGAATCAGTTGCCAAAGACGTAAAATATTATAAATTCACCTACGACTTCTTATTTCCTAAAAAATTCAAAATAGAACGAATTGGTGAGAACACTGAAATAAAAGAAGACGTTCCAGTTCTTTTAGCAGAAGTCGGAACCTACGAACCTGTTGTTAATCATCTATCCGACATTACCTTCGATGATTTTGAAGAAGAATCTATTTCTGATGATGATGACGATGAACCAACCTTTGAAAATATCGATGATTTAGATATCTAACCTTGGATATTGAAAAGCAAAAGAACCTCATTGTAGTTGTTGGCCCAACCGCCATTGGGAAAACTGGCCTAAGCATTCAGTTAGCCAAATACTACAACTGTGAAATAGTAAGTGCTGACTCCAGACAATTTTACCAAGAAATGACGATTGGAACAGCCAAACCTACCCCACAGGAAATGGATGGCATACCTCATCATTTCATTAATAACATTTCAATTCATCAAAACTATACAGCAGGCGATTTTGAAAAAGACGCAATCAAAATACTTAAGCGACTTTTTCTAAAAAATGACACCGTAGTTTTGGTTGGAGGCAGCGGATTATTTGTTAACGCAGTTTGTCATGGATTAGACGACATTCCCGCCAACCCTGAGATTCGGAATCAACTCATAAACGAATTCGAGAAAAACGGATTGGAAAACCTTCAAAAAGAACTCAAAACCTCTGACCCTAAGTATTTTGAAGAAGCCGACATCCAGAACCCTCATCGAGTAATACGTGCACTAGAGGTATGCAGAACATCCGGAAAACCCTTTTCACAATTCTTAAACAAACAACCCAAAAAACGCCATTTTAATAGCATATGGGTTGGTCTAAACCTTGATCGAGAAACCGTATATGATAATATAAATTCCAGAGTAGATTCCATGATTAAAAACGGATTAGTCAACGAAGTTAAATCACTGGAAGAACACAAAGGCTTAACCTGTTTGAAAACAGTTGGTTATCAAGAGTTCTATCAAAACCCAGATAATCAAGAAAAAGCAATCGAACTGGTAAAACAAAACACACGACGGTTCGCAAAACGACAAATCACATTTTTCAAAAGAAATAAGGAAATAAAATGGTTTGAACCTACACAATTAGATACTATTAAAGAACACATTAATAAGAATATCGGACTTTAAACAATATCAGCAAGATATATAACCACCGCAAAAGCAACAAAAGCTAATCCTAAAAGTTTAGGACTTGATTCATTAGAAGCGTAAAACTCCCACTTCCACTTAACCAGCCAAACATTAGAAAGAGAAAGTAAAGTAGCTAAACTATAAAAGAGAACATCCACCCAATCGAATACTCCATCTGTAAGATGAAGTGATTGAAGGATTTCAAGCCCAATACCTAAACAAGAAGCTAATAAAACAGAAGGTATTAGCCATCTCCCTTCAAACCTCTTAATCCATGTAATCGTATTTTGAAAAGCCAGTAGCCACAAACCACCGGGTAAACTATACACAAACCACTCCGGAAAAGAACTAATATTAATTGATTGTCTTAAGCTATGAATGATGGTATCCCCTCCTATCAAAACAACAATTTTATATATAACCGTATCAATAGGACGAAAAAGTAAATAAAGTAAACCCGCTAAGCACAAAGGAATCAATACCTCAAAAAAAATATACTTTTTATTATTCACGCAAGCAAAGTTAACATATAATACATCCGTAAACATACCACTCATCATATTACCTCAAATAAGTGATGAGCATTAAAATTCAAAAGATCAAAATAAAAAGCTTTATTAGTCAGAAAAAAATCATTAATTCACAATAAGTAGAGATGAATCGCATTACCGATGATTCAACGATTTTAGGATTTAACCTAAAAAAAGCATTATCTTTGTAATCGAATTTGGCTTCGTAGCTCAACTGAATAGAGTACTTGATTACGGCTCAAGAGGTTCTAGGTTTGAATCCTAGCGAGGTC
>CEVX01032494.1_pt1 | contig 15035 bp, 15 predicted proteins | sample 356561 | NCBI WGS metagenome assembly CEVX01 (sample SAMEA2623886, study PRJEB7988) | marine metagenome | biome: marine biome (ENVO:00000447); feature: surface water layer (ENVO:00002042); material: "saline water (ENVO:00002010), including plankton (ENVO:xxxxxxxx)" | depth 5 m | reverse complement strand
CAACTGAGCTAGTACCGCATTGGTTGGTTAATATACTCTTTTAGTGTGTTGCTTTCAAGAAGATTTATTTTTGCTATTAAGGGATTAATATTTCTTGAAAATCATTAAAATTGCCAAGGTTATCTCTCTTTGAAATAACAAATAGAGCAGGTTCAAATTCAAGAGGAATCGCAATTTGAATATTTGCGGAATTAATTGGTCCTCCCATATATTCTCGATCTTCATAACCTATATGTTCATAAGTTGCATAAAATGGATTTCCAATACCAATAGCTATTAGTTCAACTCTGTTCTTATCAAAAACTTTTATTGCAAATTGATCATCATCAGTTATAAATTTTAATCTTTTAAGGTTTCTTTTCTTTGGTTTTTTGACTTTTATTTCTTCTAGAGTAAATGAATTGGGGCTTCCATTAAAAGAAACGACATATGCATCCTCTTGATAGCTAGGATGCAGTTTTTTAATTTGATTTTCTTTTACAAAATCATCTGCCGATAATGAGAAAATCATCATGGTAAATATTACTAGTTTAATTTTATTCATATCGATTACCATCTTGCCCAATTTATGCCCCATGTCCCTCCCATAGGTCCATTAATGTATCCATAGTGATATTGTGTTCTATCTGAAGGGTTATATCCCCACTGACATGACCCGCTAGATCTATCACACCAATAAAAATCAGAGTTAAATAATCCTTCATAAAAATCTTCTGTATCAGTTACATCGTCAGGAGCAGACACAGTACCAGTTAGATCCTCAACACGCCAAGTGTAGACCTTTACGCTATTATCGGTTGGTCTATCAAATACAATAGTAGTTTGATTTTCTTTTGAAGAATCTAGCACTCCATCTACGTACCATTGCAATTTTAATTTAGAGGTATCATATGCAACATCTATATCAATCTCGAAACCCGTATTAGTGCCAGATGCATTGCTGACAAAACTAACATCATCACCATCTACGAAACCTTGATTGTGAATAGATCCAACGGCAAATCCTTCTGTATTGACCTCGCCATATTTCAATATTCCACCTTCCATAATTGTCCAATATTTAGGTCTGTAATTATCAAATTCACCATAGTAATTACCCTCAAATAAACCAACAACATCACACTCAGGATTTCTTCCAGTTCTATTACCATTAACATCATATAAATTAAACAAACAATCACAAGTTGTTGCATCTTCACCCTCATCATAGATTGTCCCATCAGCATAGTTGTAACATACCTTAAAGTCCTTTCCTGCAACATTCATGATGTCAGCTATGTGGTGTTTCCATTTAAGTAGGTTTGGGTTTGATTGAGTTGTTGTATTAACGTTTAAATCAGCCCAATAGCTCACATCTCGATCATCAGAAGTTAAATATTCATCACCCATTTCACCATGAGCATGTCCTAGCTCATGCATCAAAGTGTATTCTGTTCTTGGTTTAATTTCCTGAATATTTGTGTTTCCTAGATTAACTCCTCTACCATCAATCATTGTTAAAACTGATACTAAGTCATGTTCAGCAAATAAATCATCAAATACAGAATCATTAATATCACCTGAACCAATACAGTAAACATCTTCATCCCAGTCATAGCAACCTGTTTCAATTGAAGCAAGAGATGTACCGTCTGGATTAACTGGCTCTGCTACAACGATATCAAAGTATCCAGTAAAAAATTCAGCTGCATCGGAATCATTTAAAGCATTAATAGATCTTAACAAAGCATCTCTAAAGCTTTTGGTATCTGAAACCGTTCCATCATTAAGATCCTCTTTTAAAGAATCTCCAACAAATAGATAATCTGTCCTACCAAAGGTGGAACCGCCGCCAACAAGATAATAAACGTAATAATCTTTATTTGTTGTTGATCCTGAATCAAAACCATCACTCTTATCGTCATCCATTGCTACTGTAATTATCTGCTTATTTGATATAAACCATGTTGTAAATGTGTCTCGATCTGTATCTATTCCATCAGAAATTATTATCTCCGCATCAAATAAGCCTGCTTTCGAAATATTTGATAAATCTAAGGTCACATCACCTTTGCCCTCTGAAGTAGATGTAAATGTAGCTGGTACAGTTTCATTATTGACTGATGCACTGAATGTAAGCCCATCATTTATTGAATTATCAACATCAGAAAAGCTTATAGAGAAGGTGGGATTGGGATCAAAAATTAAATTATCCTTATCTAAGTCATTTTTAGAATCCATTGATATTAAAGGTAAATCATTAACAGGATTAATTGTTATATTAACTGTGCTATTTCTTGTTACACTTTTTTCTACAGCAGTAACGGAATATGAAAATTCATCTTGACCATTAAAGTTTTCATTTGGGCTGTAAGAAATAGCTCCTGTTTCAGAAAAAGTTAAAACCCCATTGGTTGTTGTTGAAGTTAGTTCATATTGTAATGTTACAGGCTCGTTAGCAGTTGCAACTACATTTCCTGTATAAGTGGTATCTTCATCAATTGAAATAGAACTGCTTGATGCTAAAGTTATTGCAAATGGAACTGGAGGCGCACTTCCACCACCACCACCTCCTCCGCAGGAGGCAACAAAAATTAAAATTGTAAATAATCTAAAATTTTTCACATTCAAATTATATCTTAATGAAAAAAAAGAGGGTTAAAAAACCCTCTTTTGATTGACTAAATTAAATTAAAATTTAACTCTAAACCCAGCTTTATATATAGGCCCGTGATCTTGATACAAGAATGTCATTTCTTCGTACCTTGAATAAAGCTCAACTTCTGAATCAGTTATGTTAATCGCCTCAAAAAATACTTGAGTGCTGTCATTAAGGTTGTAGAAAGCATTGAAATCAACTTGCGCTCTTTCAACAACATATAACGGATTGTATTGATCTTGCCCTGCATATGTTTCACCTTTCCAATTATATGAAAGTCTTGCAGACATTCTGTCATCTTCATAGAAAACAGATAAGTTAGCAGCATCACCAAAACCAGGAAGAGCAAATTGTTCTCCGAGAACATCTCTTTCTGCATCAGTATCACCGCCAATAAATGTAGCATTAGCTAAAACACCAAAGTTGTTCTCAAAGAGATGTTGTATAGCAATTTCAAATCCATCTAAAACTCCATCATATTTATTGACCGGTTGAGCTAAGTTAAACATATAAAATGGGTCATCTGAATTTCCAATAAATACTGCATTTCCATTGTTAGCATCAGCAACACAATCAGCAGAACCATTACAGCCAAATGTGAAGCCTGTATTTACTAACCATGCCCAATCATATGCATTAGACCAGCCGCAAGCCCAATATCCTTGACTTGCAGTCCATTGACATAAAGCATCATCATTTTCAGGAACTATTAACGCACCTCTTGGTCCTTTTGTTATATCTCTAACTCCATTAAATGGTCCGCTATTAAGACCAGCTCCATGATAATCTGAAATATCTTTTCTAAAATAATTTACAGCGAAATAACTTCCTTCAGCATAATAAAATTCATAAGCTAAATCTAAGTTAACAGACTCGTACGGTTGTAAATCAGGATTACCTGTTGAAAGTGTTAATGGATATCTTGAATCAAACGCTCCAACACTTACTGTTGAGTCTAATTGCTCAAGACTTGGTCTAGCAATAGTTTTACTTACAGCAAATTTAACAACTCTTTTATCATCAAGATCAAAAGTCATATTTAAGTTTGGTAAGAAGTAGTCTGAGTTGCCAGTTCCAGTATAAGTAGTAGGTGCAGTAATGACACCGACCTTGTCACCATACATGAATGCTCCTAAGCTCCATGCTGTATTAGTTGGAACAGTTGTATCGGCTGTTGATGATCTCTCTTCCTCTTCATATCTGAGACCAAGTTGAGCTCTAACAGGAACTCCATTCATTTCTGTATCAAAATTAAAGTTAACAAAGAAAGAATTTAGTTCTTCAACGATAATACCATTTGAGTCTCTGCTTCCATAACACCCATCAACTACTCCTCTTGTTGAAGATCTGTTTCCGTCATAACCTACATTGCTGCCAAGTCCGTTAGGATTTCCATCTTCATCAAATGCATCATTTGCAATACACTCAGCAGGCCATTGATATGGCGTGTTGTTATTATTCCACCAACTTCCATCACTTGATGAAAAGTCGCCCACCATACCTGCAGCTCCAAACCAATATAAAGCATCTTCTTTGGAGATATTTAAGTAGTAAAAAGGTGTTCCTGATCCTAAATAACCAGGCATATTAACTTTTGTCCAAACACCATCAGGCATGAATGCATATGTCATCATCACTGGATCGCCATCAGCAAGTTTTCCATTTACTAAAGTATTAAACCATTTTTGATTTCTAAATGTGGTCTCCATTTGAGACATACCGAATTCAATAGATGATAGAGATTCCATAATTATTCCATCATTGTTTTCCCAGTTACCAATAAGTTGTAATTGATTTAACTCGCTATCACGATCTTGATAGTTCAAAAATGCTTGTCTTGGACCCATATCGCTTCCATCAAATTCTGTAGCTCCAGTATCTGTTCCCTGAAAATTCTTATCCATATTCCAACTAAGGGCACCGACTTTATTATTAAAATCAAAAGATCTAGCTCTTAGAAAGCCAGATGCTTCTTGTACTGGCCACCAGCCCCATCCTGCCCATGCTCCATTAGAAAATTGAAGTATATTATTTTGAGTTCCACCAGGAGTACCTTTAAAGCCTGCGATAGAATCATGATAGTCTAGGGTCATATTAAGATTGTCATTTACTTGAAAATCAAAATTAATACCTACAGATTTATTATTATTTGATGAATTTCCATACTCAAAATCATTTTGCCAGCTATCTCCATTACCAGGTGCTTCTGATGTTCCTTGAATTACGGCTCCGTTTTCATTAATAGTCATCTGAGTTGTATTCCAACCAGCGAAATACGATCCAGTTGTAATGCCAGTAAAATCAAAGCTAGTACTTGATACTGTGTAATCGATAGTTGTGACTAATTTACCAAGCTCATACTGGAGTGTGGTTTGCAAGTTATCTCTTTCGCTTTCATTATCTTTAAATTTATATGCTAAAGATTCAGGATAAAAATAAACTCCATCTGATCTTTGGTTTGATGAATTTATTGTTGCCGTTGCAGGAACAGTCCCACCTCTAACATCACTAGGTAACCAAGTAATTTCATTAGTACCTTCTTCTCTATTATGTCTTTCTTGATGAGATCCAGAAACTGCTAAACCCCAAGAGCCTCCAAGAAATTCGCCATTAGTAATATAAATAAAATCTAATTCAGGAGTAATATCATCACCATCAACATTTTTAGTATGGTGATTTCCCCTAACACTTACAGAACCACCTTTATTAGCCCCAATAGGTTTGGCAGTAACCATATTAATAGTTGACCCAAGCCCTCCAGTTGGCAAAACAGCATTTGCTGATTTATAGACTTCTACTGCAGCTACACCATGAGATGAAATATCGCCAAAATTAAAAGATCTGCCTCCACCGTACTGAGGCGGAACAGTAGGCATAGTTCTACCGTTAAGTGTAACTAAATTAAATTCAGGTCCTAAGCCTCTAACAGATACTTTTGTACCTTCGTCATTGCTTCTTTCTGTAGTAACACCAACTAAACGTGAAAGTGCTTCCGCTAAGTTACCATCTGGAAATTTACCTAAATCTTGTGCTGTTAAAGCATCAACAACACCAACATTCTTTCTTTTAATGTCAATAGCATCTTTTAAACTTGTTTTGATACCAGTTACTATTACCTCTTCAACTTCACTTTCTTCAGATTCTTGAGCTTGTGTAAAAGCTATTGGCAAAAGTACAACCAATGATAATAAATATCGATTCACGTTAACCCCCTTGGTTTATTGTGTTTTAGAAAGAATGTATTAAACTTTTTTGTGCAAAATATGTCAAGTTTATCAATGATTTTTATAGACTAAAATAGATTTAATCTTCAATAAATTCTAAGGTTTCTTCTCCAAATTTTGACCACCACTCCATACCCATAAGATGAATTTTTTCAAGATTTTCTTGCGAATCATCATCTAAGAATCTATTTATTTTTCCGCGGGGTGAATTAATTCTTAAATAATTATCTTTAAAAAAGTCCTTAGAAATATCATTGTGAATTTCAGAGTCTAATAACATTCCCATAATGTCGTTTCTCAACCATCCTACCCCACCCCATTTAGCGGAACTTAGACCATTTATTTTATTTTTATTTTGTCCAGATCCAATGCTTAATATCTTAATATTTTCAGTTTGAAGTATTTTCTTTGCATAAGAGTAGCCTATTAAAGTTGGGTTATTCGTAACAATGCTCCCATCAATCATCCATGATTTATCTTTCATTTGGTAAGTTGGAAAATACATTGGAGCTGCGCTAGATGATGCAACTGCATCAATAAAAGAAATATCAGGCGTATTAATTGAATCAAATACTGTGTGTATTCTTTTTTCAATATCATAAGCAAAAGCTAAAAAAGGTTTTGAAGAACTTTGAAGAGTGTTTTGACCAAAAATTTCTTCTAAAACCTTTATTCTACCCTCACTTTCGTATCTAGGTCTTGCTTGTATTAATGATGCTTTATCCCAGAAAAAAGAAGTTTTCATTATCCTGTCCAAGTAACTCTGGGACCAATACCTTTTGACCTTATCAGCAGAAAAACCTCCAAATGCAAAACACGCAGCGTTAAAAGCGCCAGCGCTTGTTCCTATAAACATATCAAAAATATCTGCTACTTTTTTTCCGCTCTCGGCTTCAAGTTTTTTTAAAAAAACAATTGAAGCGATTGTTCGAACCCCTCCTCCATCTAAAGATATAATTTTTTTATTTGACGATCTTGATAAGAAACTTAAAAAATTTTTCATTAATTTTTTTCTTTGACAACTTTTACTTTTAGAAATTTAGCAGCATCTGATAAGCTTCCTAAATTTTCTACATTGGTATAGCCAAGCTTAATTAGAATATCTGTTGCTTTTTGCGATCTATTTCCGCTCCTGCAATAAAGATAAATTTTTTCTTCTTTTTTTACATTGTCTATTATTGATGATACTTCTTGCCATTCAATATTAATGGAGTTCTGAATGTGCCCTGATTTAAATTCTTGAGGCGTTCTGACATCAATAACTAACATATCGCTTGCATGCAATTGAATGTTAAATGCAATAACAAGAGCTAGAAACTTTTTCATAGTCTAAGACCAGTCATCAATAATTATGTCTGAAGCTTTTTCACCAATCATAATTGTTGGTGCATTTGTATTGCCTCCAACAAGTGTAGGCATAATAGAAGCATCAACAACTCTCAATCCATCAATACCATGTACTTTTAGAGAATCATCAACAACTGACATATCATCATTTCCCATTTTACATGTGCCAACAGGATGATAAACAGTATCTGCACCCTCTCTGATGGCTTGTTCAATGTCTTTATCATCCTCAATATCAACAGATCTTTGGACATGGCCGCTAGTATATTTAGAAACAGGTCCTGTATTAAGAATATTCATCATTTTTTTATACCCAGCTATCATGTCACGCATATCGTCTGGATGTGATAAAAATTTAGGGTCTATTTTTGGGTCCTCAAATGGATCAGCAGAATGCAATGAAACATCACCTCTAGATTTTGGTCTTAGAAGGCAAACATGGCAACTTAATCCATGACCCCATACAGAGGTTCTTCCATGATCAACAACCATTGCTGGAGCAAAGTGCAATTGAAGGTCAGGCACACTCAGATCATCTCTCGATTTAATAAAGCCTCCTGCCTCTGCAACCGTAGATGTAAACATTCCAACTTTTGCAAAAATATATTTAATTATTTCAAGTGGGAACTTGTAAAAAATAGATTTTAATGAAAAGCCTATGAGTTCTATTGAATTGTATTTATGAACTGAAATATAATCGATATGGTCTTGTAAATTCTTTCCAACCCCAGAAAGCTCATGTTTATGTTCTATTCCATGTTTTGTGATTTCTTCAGCAGGACCTACTCCAGATCTAAGAAGGATTTGTGGAGAACCAAATGCACCAGATGATAATAAAACTTCTTTTTCTGAATGAATCAAAAATGAATTTCCTTTTTCATCGATACATTCAACACCTATAGCTTTTTTATTCTCAATTATAATTTTGTTTACATTTGTATCGGTCATAACTGTTAAATTCTCTCTTTCTAAAATGGGCACTAAATATGCTTTTGCTGCGCTACATCTTTTTCCATTTTTTTGAGTAGTCTGATAAAACCCAATCCCCTCTTGATCTGCTCCATTAAAATCTTTATTGAAGCCATGTATGTTAGATGCTGTTTCTACGAAATCTTTTGTTGGTGTATTCTCATGTCTTATCTTGGAAACATTTAGTGGTCCGTTTTGACCATGGAATTCATCGTCAAACATTTCGTTATGTTCTGCTTTTTTAAAATAAGGTAATACTTCTGAATATGACCATCCTTTATTACCAAGCTCTGACCAATGATCATAATCCCATTTATGGCCTCTGACATACAACATAGCATTTATAGAACTTGAACCTCCTAGAGTCTTCCCTCTCGGCTGATATCCTCTTCTATGTTCCATGCTTTCAGATTCAACATGATGGACGCTACCTGTTGAATCTACTACAGCCGTCTCTGGTTGAGCCACCGCCACCTTTTCAAATTCTTTTTGCGGTTCAGTATCATACGCCCAGCTATACTTACTCTTATCTCCTAAAAAAGCAAAGCCTATTGGGATATGCAATCTTGGATCATTATCTTTTGATCCAGCTTCAATTAAACAAACATTTACTTCTGGGTTTTCACTAATTCTGTTTGCAAGAACACATCCAGCCGAGCCTGCGCCTAATATTATAAAATCATATTTTTTCATCACCGAACCCCTATAAATTATCTACATAATAAGTTTATGATTTAGAATCATAACTGTAAACTTAGTTTTATATATTTATATGAATACATTCTACATCTTATCAACAATATGGGTTGCGATTGCAATTGGCACATTTATATATTTATTTTTTGAAAATGCGCCATATGGTCGACACATAAAAAAAGGCTGGGGATTAAGTATTCCTACTAGAGCTGGATGGGTCATAATGGAATCACCTTGCGTAATATTAATGATTGCTTACGCATTAATAATAAGAGATCAGCTTCAAATAGTTCATCAAGTTTTTTTGATAATATGGCTTACACATTATGTTCACCGAACTTTTATTTATCCATTTGCCATTGAGATTACAAACCCCAAAATGCCTATTTCTATTGCAGCTTCAGCTTTCTTTTTTAATATCATAAATGTAAGTATTCAAGCGTTTGGAATTTATTATTACACCCAGTATTCAGATGCATGGTTATCAAGCTCCATATTCATATTTGGTTTTAGCCTTTTTCTGTTAGGTATGTATATAAATGTTAAATCTGACTATATTATGATTGCATTAAAAAAGAATAAAGGTTCTGGTTATCACGTTCCAGACTCTTTTTTATATAAATATATATCAGCACCAAATTATTTTGGGGAAATCATAGAATGGATTGGTTGGGCTATACTTACTTGGAGTATATCTGGTGTTGTATTTTTGATTTGGGTGATTGCAAACCTTTTCCCAAGGGCTCTTGCTCACCATAAATGGTATAAATCAAAATTCGAAAATTACCCTAAAAAAAGAAAAGCGATAATTCCTGGAATTATTTAATTAATCCCATTTCCTTAATTTGATTTGCTAATTCAAGAATCGACTCTTCAGCGGGTCTTGGATTCCATCCTAAAACATCTTTTGCTTTAGATGTGTTTTTGACGCTTCTAACTCTTCCTAGAAAAGGAAGTGCTAATTTTAATTCTTTACTAAAATTTGCCATTATTTTTGCTGCCCATGTAGGAACGTTAATCTTTGGAGCTTTATCAAAACCATTGTCTCTGAGCAGTTTTGAAACATCCTTGTACCACAAATCTTTCTCAGCTAATGCAAATCTTTCTCCATTACTCGATGGATTCTGCATTGCTAATATATGAGCTGCAGCTACGTCTCTTACGTCTACATAACCAAATTGAAGTGGTACTGCTACAGGCATTTTTCCAGTAGCTACCATTTGAATGGCTTTATTTGACTCACCTAAATCTCCAGATAGTGTAGGACCAATAACCAAAGCTGGATTAATTACAGCAAATTCAAAAGGATATCCTTCGGTTTCAACAAAGTCCCATGCCGCTCTTTCAGCTAACGTTTTGCTTTTAGAATAATGATCTATTGAAGGATTATCAGGATCTGACCAATCAGTTTCATCATAATATTGCTTAAGCTCCATACCATGGAAAATCGCAGCAACAGAAGAGGTTAAGATAACTTTTTTAACATTATGTTTTTTGGCAAATTTTAGTGCTCTCTTCACACCAGCAACTGCTGGCTTTACAAAAAACTCTTCGCTATGGTTTTGTAATGCTATAGGAGATGCAACATGCAAAAGATAATCACACCCTTGCATACCTTCATCCCAGCCATCATCTTCATTTAAGTTAAATGTAAATAAATTTAAATTTTCTGTAGGTGTATCATGATTTTTTAATGCCTCAAATATTTCATCTTTTCTTTCTGGTGATCTTATTGAACCATTTACAGCATATCCTTGATTTAGAAGCTGATGAATGCAATGAAGGCCAATATATCCAGTAGCGCCAGTGACTAATACTTTTTCCATATGTTTCTCCTTTTATGAACTTAGGGCTTCTTTTACTCCAGGATGAGTAATTAAACCATCTTTAATATTTAAACCATTATTCAAATGCTCATCTTCTGTGAGTGCATTTAGGATTCCTTTATTAGCGAGCCTTTCAATATAAGGCAAAGTAACTTTGTTTAAAGCTTGGGTCGCAGTCAAAGGGACTGCACCAGGCATGTTTGTAACACAATAATGAACAATATCATCCTTTACGAATGTAGGATTATCATGAGTTGTTGGTTTGCTTGTTTCAAAACATCCTCCCTGATCAATTGAGACATCCACCATAACTGTACCTGGGCTCATCGAAGATAACATTTCTTTAGTTACAACTTTCGGTGCTTCTTTGCCTACAACATACACACTTCCAATAACAAGGTCTGATTTACTTATTGTTTCTCTAATTGAATCTGGAGTTGATAGAATATAATTGATGTCGTTATCTCCAAATTGTGATTTTAATTCATTTAATTTAATCTCTGACGAGTCAACAACTTGAACAAATGCTTTATTTTCAATAGCTTTTAGAATTGACTGAGTTCCTGCAACACCTGCCCCTATTACTGTAACAGTTCTAGGTTCAATATTTTCTAAATAGCCAATCATCACTCCTTTGCCTCGATTAAATTTTAATAAATGATATGTGCCTACAGTAAAAGCTAGCTGTCCGGCAATTGTACTCATTGGAGCTAAAAGCGGCATTGATCCATCTGAAGCCGTTACAGTTTCATATGCTATTCCTGTAACACCTGTATCAATAATTTTCTTTGCGTTTTCCGGATCTCCAGCAAGATGAAGATAAGTAAACAAGGTCAAATCATTTCTTAGAAATTTATATTCATCTGGGATTGGTTCTTTTACTTTTACAATCATTTCAGAAGAATTGTAAACTTCCTCAGCATTTTTAAGTATTTTAGCTCCAGCATCAATATATAGATCATTTGAAAACCCTATATTTGCGCCTGCGCTATCTTGAACTAAGATTTCATGCCCAATGCTAGATAAATGCTTTACAGAATCTGGAGTAAGTCCAACTCTATTTTCATTATTTTTTACTTCTGCTGGTACGCCAATAATCATAAAATTTAAAATTTTGGATAATTTAACATAAATGAAGCTGTCTATGACAGCTTCATTTATTAATTTAACACAAGGCTATTCTTGAGTAGGGAATGTAGGCATGAAGTCTTTGTCATCAGCATCATACAAAGTCCATCCATGATATACATCTGGATTATCTCCACATGAAGCGAATTCACTAAATAGAGGAAACATTTTTTCCCTTACTTCTGCCTCAAATGCAGCATTAGCTTTATCATTCATTTCTTTAGTCTTTGTAAAATTAGCCCAAAGGAAATCAGCTCCCTCTCCTCTAGGATTTGTTGCTGAATTATTGTGAGCAAAATAATTTCCGTAATGATATCCAGTATCAGAATAATCAGCTTCTGCAACTGCATTGTTAAATCCTGATACAAAAGCTTCAGCATCTTTTTGACTAGACCCTTCGTTATAAGTGCACCCATGGAACTCACTATAAAAATATCCATTAGGATTTTTTTCTCCATATGTTTCAAATGGAATTGGAAATATTCCATCAAATTTAAATCTTCCTGGACCATCGCATTGCATAACACCGGCATGCTTTTCAGTCCATGCTGCTGCATCTTTATTAGATTCCCATTCAGCCCAAGCAGATTCGGCGGCTTCCTTTGAAGTCCATTCAAGCTCCCACCAACCTACATCACCCCATGCATTCTGATCAGATGCTGGAGAATAGCCCCAAGCACCAATAAGCTCTTCAGAAGTTATAAGTTGTTGCCATTCAGAAATCATTGCTGTTAAATTATCTGAAGTCATGTCAGGACCAAACTCACATGCCATAAATTCGTTATAGCGAACATTAAGCATTGAAGATGACTCTTGTTCCGAAGATTCCTCCACAGAACAGCTTGCTATTAATAAGAGCAAGGCAAACACGCCTGCTAAATTTTTTTTATTAATCATATTTACTCCTAGTTTAATTAATTATGATATTAATGATTCAACATGAAATAATTTTGTATAAATTCTCCATGTATTATCTTTCTTTAAAAAAGAGAATGAATCAATAAATATCATCCCCAAGTATGCCTCTTTTATTTTTACCAAAGCAGTATCGCCTACTATCTCGCATAAGAGAATTTCTAAGAATGGCTCATCACCCTTTTCTTTTGGTGATGGCTGCTGTGCTTCAACAAAACCAGCGAATTCCTCTAAATTCATCTCATGCAAACCATCAGGTAAATATCCACCAATCATTGCGTTTTCATCAAATGCTTTTTTGATTTTTAAAGGATCTGACTCGCAACAACCTTCATAATATACATCGATACATTGTTCTATTAATTCTTTATCACTCATTTATTTATTATCCATAAAAATTCTAACACTTTAGCTCCTCTATCTATAAGATACTATTATATTTAATACATATCGATATTTTTTTAATTTAATATATATAAAATATTGATATTTCGATTTTAGGAATAAAAATGACATCAGCAAAAAATCTAATTCACAAATGGCACGATGTTATTGAAAGCGATAACCTTGACTTGCTAGATAGCATACTAGCTGACGATGCTGTCTTTTCCTCGCCAGTTGTATTCACACCAATGGAAGGCAAAGAAATTACCATGATGTATCTTCATGCTGCTGGACAATCCTTTAATATGGAAAAGTTTGAATACACAAAAGAGATTCATGATGGTATGAACTCTGTATTGGAATTCGAGACTTTTATCGACGACATATCAGTCAACGGAGTTGACATGATTGAGTGGAACGAAGATGGAAAAATTTCAAACTTCAAAGTTATGATCAGGCCATTCAAAGCTGTACAAAAAGTACAGGAAAAAATGGTAGAGGCTTTGGAAAGTTTGGGTTAGCTTTTATCTCTTGGTCTTGACTCGTTAACAACTAGTTCTCTTCCGTCAACTTCAGTTCCGTTTAGTGCCTCGATAGCAGCTTCAGCTCCATCGCTCATTTCAACAAAACCAAAACCTCTGGAACGTCCAGTCATTTTGTCTGTGATAATTTTTGCAGAAGTCACTGTTCCGTGCTCAGCAAAAACATTTTCTAAATCTTGGTCGTTTAATCCCCAAGATATGTTACCTACGTATATATTCATTAAATATCCTTAATTAAAAAATGCATCTTACATTAAATATCATGAGAATAGTTAAAAACTTTAAACTTTATTTTTTCTTAACAAAATTAATTTAATTAAAATCTTAATTTAATTCTTTTAGGCTTTCGCTTAGATATGTTTTTGTTAATGTATATTTGCTAGATATAGAACAAACTATAGTGTTGTATGGATCTGGCTCATTGTTTTCATCTCTATGAAAAAAAAATACTCCCTGAAAGTTGTTATCAAAATCTTCTAAGACTGCATTCAATTCAGCCCCAGTAGAAGATGGGTGAAACGAACGAATAACATCAAGCATTTCCTCGAAACATAATTCACTAATAGAATTTGGCAAATCTCTGTATGATAAAGGCACAGATGAATATACTGCAAAAACTTCATTATTATGAGGACTTAAGCAGCTAACAACTTCTACATATTCAGCATCAACATTATCATCGCCATATTCTAAATCTAAATTACTAAAGTCATTAAAACAATCACCGACGTTTAAATTTACAGGATCATCCATAAATGACGATGGGTTCTCTATACTATCTGATTCAGAACAGCTAACTAAAAATAGAATTAATGGAATAAAAAAAAGTGAAGAATTTTTCTGCATATAATTATTTTGCCATAACAGTTTGTCAAAATAAAATATATTGTTTAGCGTCTATTAAGTAGGGATATCGACATTGCTTTGAAATCAAGAAGATAAGTAATTAATCCCACTCTGCAACTATTTTTCCTGATCTTGGGTCTGTGACGCCTAGCTCAGGAGATATCTCCTCAAGCAAGTTTCTCATTTGGTCAAGATTGCCTATCATTGCCGGTCTCGCATTAACCATCGCATCTTCAGACTCCCAGGCACCCACAGCAACATATTCTCTATCTCCTGTATGAACAAGAATGGAATAATTTTCACCTTCTTGCATAACAAAAGTATTAAAAACCTCTAAAAATTTTTCTTCATTACCTTCTTTAACGATAAATCTGACGATATTTGAAAAAGTGCTCATATTTTTTTCCTTATAAAATAAATGTTTTTTTATAATGCCATAACAGTTTGTCAAAATAAAACACATTGTTTATGGGTAGTTAACACTCCAAAACCTCTCAAAATTCACAACCACTAGATATAT
>CEVX01173031.1_pt1 | contig 15089 bp, 10 predicted proteins | sample 356561 | NCBI WGS metagenome assembly CEVX01 (sample SAMEA2623886, study PRJEB7988) | marine metagenome | biome: marine biome (ENVO:00000447); feature: surface water layer (ENVO:00002042); material: "saline water (ENVO:00002010), including plankton (ENVO:xxxxxxxx)" | depth 5 m | reverse complement strand
TTCTGGAATGTTTATTCGATAGTTGATGGTAATCCGGAAAAGCTTCTTGATCACCCTTTATTAGAAGTAATGAAGGTGAAGAGAGAGGTTGAAGATCCGATGGGGTTAAAGTGGAGTAGAAAAAATATTCAAGAAATTTCACCAGAGGTAGGTTTAGTGAAGACTGTAGTTGGTAATTCCAATGTGATTCTAAACCAATTGCTCCGAGAGGAATCTCAACCGTATAAGCTTTTATTAATGCTTAATCGAATCGGTAATAATCAGTTTATGGTTAGCCTTAGAAGCACCAACGGAGAGGCATTAAGGATGGCTAAACAGTTACAGGGAGGTGGCCACGCTAATGCATCAGGGGCCGCTTTGCCAAAAAGTGTTCAGCGAGTAGCTGATGCTGTGGACTATCTTAAGACAGCCCTGAACCCGATTAGCCATTCAGAGGATATTTTGCCGAACGACTTAGAGTCGCTTTTTGATAGTGCAAAAATCTAATTTACCTCTTTAATTCTTGAATTAAAGTATGTTTTTTTGTTGGCACTGATGTTGGCATAAGTCTAAGTTCTGTTTGTCACATTCGAAAAAAGAGCATTCGCTTTGCAAGGAGATGAACGTTGATACAGTAATTTGGGATAAGCTCAGTCGTGTAGTTATGACTTTGTTGATTTTGGCTGCCTTAATCTGGGTGGCAGTTCTTTATTTCCCGCTAATGCATCAAAATGAAGCTATGAGGCAGCAGATTGTTGAGCTCGATCAGCGTATTGAGCACGAGGAAATGGTTAATCGAGAACTACGCCTTGAAATTGATTCTCTCCAAAGTGACCCCAAAACTGTTGAGCGCTTGGCTCGAGAGCAGTTAGGTTTAGCTAAGCCAAATGAAACTGTTGTTCGTTTTGATATTTCTCATTAGTTATTGGCTTAGGGCCAATACAGTTTAATTGTTTGGTTCTTGAATTTTTCCATATGAACAACAAAATTGTGACTTCGTGAAGTACCGTCGATTCGGAAAAACAGATCTTCAAATGCCGGTATTCTCTTGTGGGGGAATGAGGTATCAGCATAAGTGGGAAGATATCTCTCCTGGAGAGGTGCCTGACGATGGCCAAGCTAATCTTGAGGCGACAATAAAACGCTCCCTAGAGCTTGGCATTAACCACATTGAGACAGCTCGTGGTTACGGATCATCAGAGATGCAGCTTGGTTTTTTACTCCCTAAGCTGCCTCGAAATGAAATTATCGTTCAGACCAAAGTTGCACCTTTTGCAACTCAGAAAGAGTTCCTAGACACATTCGATAAGTCTATGGACTACCTTAATTTGGATCATGTTGATCTCTTGTCTCTTCATGGCATTAACAATCAGCAGTTTCTTGACTGGTCACTTCGAAAAGGGGGGTGTGTCGAGGCGATACATAAATTGATAGACGAAGGAAGAGCTAAGCACATAGGATTTTCTTCACATGCTTCAACGAATATAATTCGATCAGCAATTGAGAGTGATGAGTTTGAGTACGTTAATCTCCACTGGTATTTCGTTAACGATTTGAATTGGTCCTGTATTGAGTCAGCAGCAAAGCGTGATATGGGCGTATTTATTATTAGCCCGAATGATAAAGGAGGAAAACTATATGCGCCTCCCGCAAAATTGGTCGACTTATGTAAGCCATTGTCTCCTATGCAATTTAATTCCCTATATTGTTTGAACCGTTCGCAGGTTCATACCCTTAGTTGCGGGGCGGCTAAACCAAGTGATTTTGACGAGCATATTGAGGCACTAGAACATTACGATCATATAAATGAAGTTATGCCTCCTATTGAGTCGCGGTTGAGGGAGGAAATGATAGGGGTGCTTGGCAAGGATTGGTGTGAACAATGGTTTGAAAACATACCTGAATACATTGATGTGCCGGGGCAGATCAATGTTCTTGAGATTATTCGCTTATGGACTTATGCCAAATCTCTAGACTTAGTTGATTGGGGTAAGATGCGCTACAATTTATTGGGGCAGGCAGATCACTGGTTTCCTGGCGAGACTGCGGCAAAGTTGTCTCAACTAGATCTTGAGGACATTTTGTCTAATAGTCCTTTTGCAAAACTTATTCCAAATATACTCAACGAAGCACATGAGATGCTTTACGACGAACCAGTCAAACGCCTCAGTGAGTCAGATTAGCTTATTGATTAATTTTTAGGTACGCTAAGTGGTTTGTTTTCATTATAGGATTTTTCACCTAATTCAGAGAGGATAAAACTCATTCTAACGTCATGATGCGTGATAGGCACTGGGATCCCTTTAAGTACACAGTCTTTAAAAGACTCAAGTTCCTTCTGGTATGCTTCTCGATAGCGTGTTGGAAATGAGTGCTCAATCTTTGGTTTGAGAAGTCCAATATTGGTTGATAGCAGGGTAGTAATCGGTAGGCGATTTTCAGCCTGTAACATTCCTTCGCTACCAAATACTTCAATGCGTTGATCATATCCGTAAGATGCAAAACGATTCACATCAATACTTGCTATCATTCCGTTGTCATACTTTAACGCTACAAGAACATTATCTAGATCATTTAATGCTTTAATTTCTTCAACAAAACTACTTCCTAATGTGTAGATTTCAACTGGATCTTTGCCCGTAATGAAGCGAAGCATATCAAAATCGTGAACAATGCAGTCGTGAAAAATACCATTGGATTTACTGATGTAGTCCATGGTTGGCAGTGGTGAATCACGAGATGTGACTCTCAACATCTGAAGTTGGCCTACTTTCGAATCTTTAACATCAGACGCTAAGCTTGAGAATGAAGGATCGAATCTGCGATTGAAACCGATAAATAGTGGCAGATCAGTCTGTTTGGCTAATTCAAAACAGCTGTCAATTTCGTTCAAACTGTTTCCCAAGGGTTTTTCAGAGAAGACAGGTTTATTTGCCTTCAGTGCAGCTTGAATCTGTTGGTGATGCTCTTTTGTAGGTGTCGCAATAATTACCGCATCAATATCGTTTTGGCTAAGTGGTTCATCAATATCGGTTGAATAGCTGCATTCTAAGTCTTTAGCTACGCGCTTGGCTACTGACTCATTCAAGTCCATAACGCATTTTAGATTAAGCTCTGGTATTGATTGGATACTTTGGATGTGAAACTTTCCAGCTCGACCAAGCCCAAATAGTGCTATATTTAATTTTTCAAGTGAATCCATATAATGAGGTGTTGTTATTTTAAGAGTCCTAATTCTTAAAATGAAGGATTTCTTAAAAAGAAGAACTCTATTGCTAATTATTTTGTTTGCAGCTCTTTTGCAGTTTTCGCACCATTTTTTCTGAGAAGTGAAATGGCTTTTTCTTTATTAGCTTTTTGAGCCCAATCCAGTGGCGTTCCATTAGCAAAAAGCTTAACGCCATCTTTAGTTAAAGAATTTACTTGGGCCCCTTTGCTTAATAAGAGTTCAATAATACGATAGTCATCGGATAAGCTTGCAGAGTGTAAAGGGGTTACGCCCGAATTACTTTTTGCATTTGTATTAGCCCCGTTCTCGATTAGAAATCCTACAAATTTAAACTTATTATTACTGGTGGCATAATGCAACGGTGTGTGACCTGAGCTAGTTGTTGAATTTACTTTTGCCCCTGCCTCTAGGAGTATTTTTGCCTCTTCTGTTTTTTTATCTTCAATAATATAGCAATGTAAAGGTGTCATGCCTCGACCGTCTTTAGAATTAATATTGGACCCTTTAGCAATTAATTTCCTAATCACCTTTTCAGTTGATGCCCAGTGAAGAGGTGTTCGGCCACGCTTATCAAGGCTGTTCACATCTACTCCAGCATCCAGTAGCTCATTAACGATCTTAATTGCGCCGAGGGAGGCTGCTTCCCAGATTTCGTATTTAGGTTTATCAGGTTCTGATTGTTCTTGTGCTATAGAATTTGTTGATTGCGGCTGAACTTTAGTCGAGGGAGTGGGGGCTGAATCTTTTTTAACAGCATTTTTGGTTGGTTGTTTAGACTCACCACAACCTACCAAAAGCACAATAGCTACAATAGAAATATAAACTGCCTTCATCAGGAAGCAATTGTGACGGTGGTTAGAAAATTTTTCAAGTATGACTGAGCTAATACTAAATCTTGTAATTGAGATTTAGTAGTAATAATAAAATTGAATATCAAATTGAATGCTTACTTTTGAGTAACTTCTATTAAAAGTTCGTTGCGCCTTAAGAATGGAGGGGTCCATGGTGTATCGTAAAAGGCGTTGATTGGGTCTCCTTTAGATTGTAAGTCGTGATTATTAATCCATTTCAAAAGTTGCTTTTGAATTTTTATTGGAGCTCCTTCGACACGTCGCCCAGCATAACGATGCGATGCATACAAGCCAGATGTTCTTGTAATAGTTTGTACGGCTTCATTTGAAGGGGTAGGGACATTCTCTTTCTTTATCTTAGCAGGAAGAACAAAAGACATAGTTCTCTCTCCATTATTTTCACTAGTAAATACAGGAGTGGTCATAGCTATTTTACTTTTACTCGAATTATTACCGTCTATATAGCGAAATAGCCGCATGAATCCACTGTCTTCGGTGTCCCTCATTTTTGTTTGTACAAGATTGAGGTTAGAATACCGTCGTAATTCTATAGGGCCTTCTTTAATTATAACTTGGTGAGAAGCTTCTTCATAACCAGCACGGGTAAGTTTAATGCTTGAGCAAGCTGTCATAAATGTAACTAAAAAGCATAAGATGATTAATCTAATCATAATTATTGAGTGATTTCTTCTAAAATTTTCCTTTGATTGCTTCTGTTTGTTTTTTGGTTTTCATGAATAATGATTGTAAATGAAAGTTGCAATTTTTCTTCGGCCTTAATTATAAGTTTACTTTTATTTCCTTGTTTCATGGCATCTCGACCAAATTGGTTGGCTACCATTAATCCATAGTTACGATTATGCCACCAAGGCACTCTAGGTGTTTTAGTGTTAGATAAGATTGTGATGCCAGCCCATTTGTTGTCGATTTCTCCTGAGTAATCGCACCACATTGCAGTTTTCCCCCAAGTTTCTTTAGCTCCAAGCTGGCCGTTTATGTTGCGAATTAGACCTCCATTTTTTTCTATTAAAGGAGTGGCTAACCGGACCCCAAGACCCATTTCCTCTTGGTCTCCAAAGTAGAAATTTTGTGGTGAAGAAAATTTACTGTCGTACGTTAATCTCCAGTTCCCTTTTAAAACGCTTACACTGTGTTTTACTTCCTCTTGGCAGATTAATTTTCCATCATTGGTTTCGTATCTATTTAAAACGGAAAAGGTTCCAATTAATTTCCCGCCTTTTGGTTTAGTTATAAAACGTTGATGTATAACTTTTCCTTTGTTACGCCAAAAATCAAATCCAGAAATATTTCCAAATGCCATCCAAATTCCAGGATGCATGGATGCATGGTCAAGAGAATCCTCGCCTTCTATTGGAGGGAAGTTTCGTGTTACTTGGATGCCGCTGAGAGTGCGTATGTTTTTGAAGAAAGGTCGAATAGTTGATGTGCTATTATAGACATAGGTACCTACTTTTTGAGAGTTGATTCGGATTTCGATTTGTCCTTCAGTTTCTACGAAGTCTACCTGATCATCGTCATTAGATTTCGATGTTTCTGATGGGTTTTTTTCCTTACAGCTTACGAGAAATGCTGTTAAGTCAGCCATTTGTTGCGCGTTCATTAGCATGCTGTAAGTACTTGGCATAGGAGAGGTGTTTGCGCTGCTCCTATTTTCTATCAATTTCTTTTCTAAGGTAATGCTTTGTCCTGCAGCTAGCCCAAGCTTGAAAGTGAGTCCGCTTTCCTCAAGTGCCATACCTGCATAGGTTTCTCCGTTTTTCATTTTGACGATATGAGTCCGGTAACCTTCTACTAGTCTCGCGTTGGGTTGTAGGATTGACTTTAAAATCGTAATAGCATTTTCGCGAGAACCTATTCCACTAAGTTCGGGGCCAAAGTTTTTTCCAACACCATTAATTTGGTGACAAGTAGAGCACTGTGGCCCTTGTTTATCGTAGAATATTTTTTTGCCACGTTCTGGATCAGCTTCTTCAATAGCAGCTAATACTTTCTTCTCTGTCAAAGGCTTAGTTTGCGGGTCAATCGTCGCTTGACTGAATATAGTAATATAATTGGATTTTCCGCTGTCAGTTCCGTCTGTTGTGTTTCCGCCAAGTATTATGGGGTCACCTTTCTTAAAGCTGCGATGGAACAAATCAAATACGGCATCGCTTGTCTTGATGTGTATTTCGGTTGCGTTGAATTGTTTTAGCCAATTTGGTTTATTAATAGAGTCGATTCGTCGATCGTGACCAATATAAACATCTAATAAACACATAGCGCTTAAATTAACGATTTTGTCTCCACGTGACCCTGAATCATCGTTTCGTGACATTAGATACGTAGCACCCATAAGTGTTTCAGGAACATCTTTAAATTTATAAGATCGGTCTAAGTAGGCCTTGGCACCATTACTTAATCCGCCTGAAATCTGAACCATGCGTTGAGTTTCTTTTTTGTTAAGCTGGACTAAGTTTTTGGGTGCTTCTGGTATATCAATCTTTTGATAGTTTAACTTAACTAATGGACCAACTCTTTCACCGTCGCGAAACATAGCAGCATTCAGTTTTGTTGATTCCTTTATGGTAAATGGCTTGTTATATACTTCTGATCGACCGTTGGGTTCGCTGCCATCAATCGTGTAACGGATTTGTGTGTCTTTGATGTTGGCTTTTATATTTATGTTCTGTGAACCAACAAATTCACCACCTTGTGGACTAATTAACAAAAGGTTAGCCATTTCGCGTTCAATTTTACTTAAATAAAGAGCGGCTACTGTTGTAACGCGAGGATCAGAATCATTAACTAGAGTTTTAGCTTCTGCAGGAGATACAAGTTGTAGATCAAGAAGGGCTAGTAAAGCAGCTAGCCGCAAACCTGATCTTTTGTCTTGTAACATAGATCGAAGTTCACTGCTTGGGATCATGTCGCGTAGAAATCCCCAGGCGGAATAAAATGTCAGTCGATCTTTTTCGTTTGCTGCCAAATCTTTTATGTTTGGCACTAATTTTTTTAATCGGGTTTGCCAGATGGTTTGTAGTGAGGCAAAACGAATTCGAGGATTTTTATGTTTGAGGGCTTCAGATAGTATTCTTGTGTAATCTTTTATTTCATTTGGCTTTCTTTTAGTCAGTCGAAGTCTAATCGCGCGTAATGATTGTATTTGTTGATTGAGGGTTCCCTTACCTTGAGAAAATCGGAAGAGAGTTTGATTAACTTTTTTATTTTGTTTTGAGTCGTTTGATTCATGTTGGGCTAGTGTCCATATCAGCCAAGTTTCTTCGGCCTGACTTTTTGCTTCAGTAGCTAATCTTATAAGTGCTTCGCTATCTTCTGGTGTGTTGCGCTGGATCAATTCTTCTTGTGCTTCAGTGCGCCAACTTGGAATAGCTTGGTCTAGGTCATGAATTAGTTCTTGTAGGCTCCATTTGCTTTTTGATTTTAAACGCTTATTTGAAAGCCATTCACTTTTTTTATAGGGCGGATTTTTTCTGTGCCAAATTCGGAAGATTCGTCCTTCGTTTTTTTGATTTTCAAGCTTTGGTTCTCCATCCCAAGTAGCACCATAACTATTACCCCAGCTGAGAATCCATAGAGCACCGTCTGGACCAACTTCGATATCGCTTGGCTTGAAGAGGCCTCCTTTGGCATCTGCAAAAATTTCTAGAGGATCGTTTCCAGTGTCACTTTGTAGCAGCGCTCCTTTCCATCTAGGTCTCATTACATAGGTGCATTTCCGACCCCAGTCATTGATAAAAAAAACATTACGGTAACGTTTCGGAAACCTATCGAGTGAGTAGTAGATAACGCCTGTTCCGGATCCGTTAAAGAATGGGCCACTATGTGGAGCAGTGGGTAAGTGGGATGGGTCGGTCCAGTTATAACTCCAAGAATGTCCCCATCCAAAATGGGCTCCATAAAACGGCATGAAGATTTTGTCGCCATCATTCTGATCATTATCAGTGCCAATGAAATTAAAGCTATCATCCATCGCCATATCCCATGGATTTCGAAATCCGCGGCTGGTAATCTCGAGGTTTTTTCCCATGGAGTCGCAGCGAAGTATGCCGCCTTCCCGACCCCAGTCATCAGAAGGTTTATGATAGTTTTTTTTGTATTCTTTTGCTGTGAAATATTCAGCTGGTGGTAGCAGAGGTGATCCTTTTGGCGATTCTACTCCCCAGAGATCTCTGAAAGGTTTTGGGGCTATTCTTCCAGTTTGGGTAAGCCCTTTAGAGTTTCCTTTGGACATATAAAGTTTACCATCTGGAGCCCAATTAAGACCATGTAAGGAGTGTTCTAAATTACCGAGATCAGTATAGATTTTGATATATTCGTCAGCTATGTCATCTCCATCAGTATCTCGAACGACTGTAAAATCTGGAGCATTGGCGACATAAAGATCGTTTCCTTTCCATGCTAATCCATGAATGCTGTTAAACCCTTGAGCGAAAATTTTAACATCATCTGCGATACCATCGTCGTCACGATCAATAAGAATATTGATTGTGTCTCCAGGTGTGTTTTTTCGAGGTTTTCTAAACTGAGGCCCTTGCGCGACGAACGCACGGCCCAGACGATCAAATGCTAGACAAGTAGGGTTCCTGATCAGTGGTTCGCTTGCAAAAAGGCTAATTTCAAAGCCAGCTGGCAGAGTAGGGAACTTGGACTTACTTGTGTCCAAGTTGGTTGAATCTGCAGCAATAACAAATGAAACAGAACTAAAAGTTAGTGCTTTAGCGAGTGTGTTAACGAACTTGGAAAATTTCATTAGATAAAAATAAACTTCAAGCCAAGGGATAAGGCAATATTACTATTTTGATATACAACTTATGAAGAAGACTTAGTTAACTAAGATCAATAGGGCCGCCTTGACTAAGCTTTTTGTTTCCAAAATATTTTATGTTGTGCCCCATCGCATGGGCCATAGAAATCATAAGACGATTGTGCGCTGTACCTTTGAGGTTTAGAGAACGTCCCATGCGGAAACCCATGCCATTTCCGATTAAAACAAATGGGATATTATTGAGGGTGTGGCTATTGCCTTTACCTAGTTCATTGGTCCAGACGATGGTTGTATTGTCTAGAAGGCTGCCATTTGCACCTGGCTCAGGGGTTTCTGCCAACCTTTTTGTTAAATAGGCTAGTTCGCCAGCAAACCATTTGTTAATGCGTGTTAATTTATCAACAGCATCATCATTTTTATCTGACTCATGTGAAAGGCCGTGGTGGCCGTCATTAATGTTAAGCCAGTTCATTCGTGCCTGGCCAACCGACTTAGTGTATTGCAATGTACCAACTCGCGCGAAGTCGTTAACAAAACTGTTAACCATAAGGTCAATTTGCATTCTACTTAAGCGGGGTACATTGTCATTTCGATTAGTAATTCCTGCTTCAAACTTTGGAGGATTGCCAATTAAAGCCTTGTTATCTGTTTGAGTGAACTCTTGTTCCATTTGTCGCACAAAATCAGCATGCTCTTTAAGGAGTAGTTTATCTTCGGTGCTAATTTTTTTGGAAACCCTTTTTAAGTCGTCACGAACAATGTCTAAAATATTGAGTAAGCTATCTCGGTCTCGAATTTGTCCGTAGAGCTTTTTGTACATTTGATACGGATCATCTGTAGGTGCTACGGGTTGGTTTGGCCCAGCATATGACATGCGTGTCCATGGATCAGCTCGATCACTTACGCCTACTCCAAATTCAAGCGAACCAAACCGAGTTCTTGTAGCGTCTTGGCTTTGAAAAAAGTTTTTAATTTCTTGATCAATTGAAATGCCTTTAGCCCAACCGGCTGGGGTATCAGAGCCACCTTGAATGTTACCTGGGAATAGCTCAATACCAGTTAGTAAACAGCTCATTCCTCGCATATGGCTATCTCCGTCGCCACGAACTTTATTGTTTAAGCCGTTTAGCACCAGCATACGATTGCGGAATGGCGCTAGTGGCTCCATTATCTTTTTCAGTTCAAAGTTTGATCCCGTGCTTTCTGGCCAGAAATTCTTTGGGATAGTGCCGTTAGGGCTGAACATGACCACGAGCCTCTTGCGACTAGGAGCTGTTTTAGCAAGCCCCAAACTTGGCAAGCCTAAGAGAAAGGGCAGGGATGTTGAAGATACACCTAGATTTCGAATGAATTGCCTGCGATCGATTGTATTCATAAGTTTATTATATTTGTGTCTGTTAGAGTCCTTTTAGTGCTGAGACTACTGCTATTTCGACCAGCAGGTATTTGATATTATATTTTGAACTAGCGAAACCGTTTAATAATTGGCTTAAAGTATTTGTACCGTAAGCTTGAATGGGCTGCTTTGCAACTTGATTGAAAAGCATTTCAACGAATCTTTTATGAGCACTTGGACTATTAATTGCGTGATAGGCAAGAGTGGATGGATCGTTGATCTTAATCGTAGTACCTTCGACAGTGAGATACTCAGATGAGGTTTCAATGGGTCTGCCATTGTCTGTTTCTCTGAAGCGTCCAATACTATCAAAATTTTCTAAGGAAAAACCTAGTGGATTAATAATGCTGTGACAGGTCATGCAGGACTCGGCTTTAGTAGTTTGTGTGACTTTTTCACGCATGCTCATGTTTGGATCAAATTCTTCATCTTTGAACGCTACAGCTTCCGGTGGTGGTTTAAGCGATCGCCCGAGCAAGTTTCTGGTGATAAATACCCCGCGATGAATTGGTGATGTGCTATTATGATAGGAGTATAACGTAAGAAGATATGGATGCGTTAATACTCCGGCTCTTTTATTATTAACAAAGCTGCTCTGAGAAAATCCTGAAATTGTTCCATTGTATTTTACCTTATAAACTTTTGCTAAGCGTGAGTTTAAAGGGAGCTGCTTCGAATTAAATAATGCGCGATAATCAGCACCATTTTTTTTCCAAATAATTTCGTCTAAAAATAGGTTGAGCGAAGTTCGTAAATCAGCTTCGAGCAATTTATCGTATTGGGGAAATTTTTTTCGATCCTTGGCGATTTCTTCTGCATAGTCTAGCCCAAGCCAGTGATGCATTGTGCTGCGCAATTTAGCTTTAGTTCGTGGGTCGTGAAGCATTCGCATAGCTTGTTGGCGAACTTGATTCTCATTTTTCAATCGTCCTGCGGCAGCCGCTTGGGCTAGTTCTACATCAGGAAGTGAATCCCAAAGTCCAAGCGCGAGTCGTGCAGCAATAGTGTGGTCGTCCAATTGGCCAAGATCGGGATAAAGAAAGCGTGGTGATTTGAGAGCTAGAAGTATTACTTCCTTGATCGAATCTGTTTCGGGTTTGTTTGATTCAAATCTTGAATGAACGAAGATTTGTTCTTCTTCTATTGTTAGCGGGCGTCGAAAAGCATATTCAGTAAAACGGCTACCTAATTGCTTGGTCTTAATTATTCGGTCTGGTGACTTGCTCGTGGTTTTTGATAAGAAATCTAAATTTTCAGCAATCCAGTTTGCTGTTTCAATGGCCGCATAAGTAGCTGACTCGTCCCACTTTTTTGAGACAGAATTACCTCTTTTGTAGCCAATACTACTGTCATCTGGCGGAAATGGTTGATTTAAAATGAAAGTTTTATCGGCAATGTTTTGGGATAAATTTCGAGTTGGTAATAACTGTCGTGTGCCGTGTGGAGGATGCCACTCCAGTTTTACTGAAGCGCTTTTACTCTTATACTTAAAATAATCAATTTTTATTGGGTAGGCTCGCCCACCTATAAGACGAACTGTACCATTAAGCTCCCTGCGTTGTCCGCTAGATACCCAGCCTTCGATTAATTTAAGGTCCATGTTGTTGACCCATAAGCGGACTCCGTTTTCACTGCTAATTATGAACTTATGATCACCGGTTTCTTCAGCAAGAACTGAGCCACTCCATCGTATTGAAAACTCTTCCTGCTTGAAATTTATATCATTAGGAAATGGTGTAGCCGCCCCATAGTCAAAATCAATTACTTGGTTTACTTTCTTAACAGTCTGCTTGTTTTGACTCAAATTACGATTATTAAAATAACTGGCTTTTAGTCCTTCTGACTTGTTAATAAATGAACCCCCTGTGAAATTGCCTATTAAGTCGGCAACAGAATGGAGAAACTGTCGATTAGTTAGGCGGGAAAGTTTTATGCGTGGTCGGCTATTTAAGTTATGGGATTGAGGAGAGTAGAACTCTTTAAAAATATATTTAGCCACGAGTTCCGCCTCTTTGTCTATGCATAGGCGAGGATCTTCTTCTGGCATCGTTTTAGTAATAACGCGGACAAGTTTTTCTAGTGGCCAGTCACCATTAAGAGGTTCGTCGTATTCATTAGCTACACCTTGTCCTTTTTTGCCATGACATTTAGCACATTTGTCAGCATATATTCTCGCTCCTAGTGTCAGCTGCTTTGCAGATGCATTAATTTGCAACAACAAAACTAAAAGTAAAAAGCCAAGTGATTGACCTAGTTTTTTATATGCGAATCCCACGTTAACCTAATGAAAGAAAGTTATTTTTTTAAATGTCGGTCTGCAAATTGAATGAATTGTTCCCAATCATATGGCTCCACTGAATGGCCTCCGGTGCGTAAGTGATAGCCAATATCTCCTTCTAGAAGAGGTTGGTTTGGTGGAGGAAGTTTGACAGTGTTTAGGGGCTTTTTGCCAAGTAATTGGTATACAGGTCCTGCATGTTTAGCTGATTGAAATTCACCATGTGGATCAGCCCAAGTATCTGCAGTACCACTGGCTACGTATACCGGCCGTGGAGCGATTAGTGAAAGCAGCATATGTTGATCAATAGGGAGATCGTCTTCGCGTTCATTAAATTTACGAGCATTGATGCATAACCAATGCGGGAAGCGATTCAATTTCATCATAGTCTCACCAAATTTACGCCTCCATAATGCAGCTCCTCCGCATCCGGACTGAGCAGAAATAGCAAGTGCAAAGCGTTCATCTTGTGCGGCAGCCCAAAGTGTAGCTTTACCCATTTTTGAATGTCCCATAACAGCAATACGATTGGCATCGATTCTGTTATTTGTTTCTAGGTAGTCAAGAGCCCTCATGCCTGTCCAAGCATTGGCGCCTAGTACTCCCCACTCGTGGGCCTTAGGAAAGCTTTGTCCATCACGAAAAAAAAGTTTATGAATTCCTCCTCCAAAAGAAACCTCATTATGGCCGATCAAGTCTCCGTGATAAACTGAGATGTATCCATACCCATTATCGATTAGCTTAGCGATTGGTACGCCATTTCGAAGATGGCCTTTTCGGCTGGTACTTAACTGGAAACTGCTGCCTCTTGGACTGTCAAAACTCATCATCATAAAACCTGGAGCCGGCTTCTCAATATTGTTTGGGATAAATATAATTATATGAGTCTTTGCAGTTCCTTTACGATTTTTGAAACGAATGGATACATCGAGTTTAGTGGCTTTGTTATTTAAGAACGATTTATCTTCTTTGATAACATGATATGATTGTTGGATAGGATCTGGAGGAGTTGGGACTGTTCCATATATAAAGTTGGCAAAAAGGGATAGAATTTGTGGCCTGCGGATGTTTCGCCATTGCTCTACATTGGTGACAGTAGTTCCTTCGGCGGTAATTAATGGATCAGGTAGATCGTAGTGAGGAATTAGAGATTCGTTGTAGTTGATGTCATTGTCGAACTCCTTTAGTTCACGAGCAATTGTACAACCGCAAATTAAATTAATAACTGTAGAAAAAATTAAAATATTTCGAAGCATGTCTGGCAGAAGACTTTATGGATGTTAGAAGGCTTGGCCAAGCGTAGATTAAACTTAATAAACCTAATATTCTTTAAGGTGTTTAAAAAAGTGGAGTTATCTAGAAGAGAATTGATTTAAGATGGTTGCGGCTTGGCGAATGTTTGGTAGGTTTTCGGTGTGAGCTTGTATTATCCAATATTTTTTCTTTCCGGACTAATAATCCCTTTTTTCTTGATCGGGTGTGGCTCAGATCAATTCTCTGATCAGGCAGAATCAGACTCGGTAATGATTGATACTAATCAGGTTAAAGCAGTCTTTAAACAAGATGGATTTGAGGTGAAACCTGATCTCTTAGAGCCAAGTCTAGATTCGAGTGATGTTCAAGTTGTCGATCCGGATTTCAAGCCGTTAGTTTCATTAAATTCGAATGTAAGCCCGGTTTCTTTATTACAAAGTTCATCTCACGAAACATTAGCAGCGGAGGAGCCAGAAGTAGAATCAGTTGACGATATACTGAAGCAATTGGATTCGATTAACCTCGAAGATGGGTCGGGAATTAGTTTGGGAGATCCAGACAAAGTTGCGGGTTTGTTGGGAGAAGGTAATAATATGATTAATGTTGGTAACATTGATGGTGCTTTGGCCAAGTATCAAGAGGCCTTGAAATTTGCAGATGGGAATGACGATCCTGATGTGCGATTTAATATGGGTATTGCTTATAAGGCCAAGGGCAAGCCGGATAAGGCAATAGTAGAGTACAGAAAAGCTATTGAGTTGGCTCCAGAATATTCCGAGGCACACAATAATTTAGGAAACATATTAAAGGACAAAAAAAAATTTAATGAAGCGATTTATCATTTTGACGCTTCTTTAAAGATTTTCCCAGAAAACCCAAGCACTCACAATAATCTTGGAACTGTTTATGCGATGAAAGGCGAAATCAGTGAAGCAGTTACTCATTTTTCAAAGGCTATTCGTATTCAACCAACTTACTTTGATGCTAGGCAAAATTTAGGTTTTGCTTATATGCAGCAAGGCGAATTGATTGCTGCGGAACGTGAGTTTAGTCAGGCAGTTGAAATGGCCACGGGAGGTATGGCCTTCGAACACAAGCGCCTTGAAGCAGCAAAAGCTCGTCTAGCTAGCGGATTAAATCCACAGGACAGGAAAGTAACTGAAAATGAAATTTCTGCTGCAGCAAAAGCGGGCCGTATCGCAGCAAATAGATATAGTAGGGCGATGAGTTATCTCCAGCGTGTTCGGGAAAAATTAAGCAAGCTTGCTCAGCCTTAGTCACTTTGCTAATGCTGAGGTTCTATCTTGGAGCCAAGT
>CEVX01080409.1_pt1 | contig 15126 bp, 13 predicted proteins | sample 356561 | NCBI WGS metagenome assembly CEVX01 (sample SAMEA2623886, study PRJEB7988) | marine metagenome | biome: marine biome (ENVO:00000447); feature: surface water layer (ENVO:00002042); material: "saline water (ENVO:00002010), including plankton (ENVO:xxxxxxxx)" | depth 5 m | reverse complement strand
TATTTTGGGCACCTTACCGGTCAGAGCTTTTATTATTTCCTTACTTTTTGTGTAACCATCTGACAAAACATCGCGTGACATTAAAAAGCCATTTGCCGTTCCCGCAACTGTTAACATTCCTTCACCGTTTGCCCCCAAAGGAGCTGATGTCAGTTCAGGTTTAAACATATAATTCTTTTTATCCCACTCTAGCTTACCACCGCAGTGGGACCAAAGATGTACAACAGGAGACCAACCACCTGACATTGCAACACAATCACACGCCACAGTCTCTAAGATCTCTCCACTACCTGCATGTGAACAAATTTCAACACCTTCAACTCGTTTAGATCCTGTCACTGTTGAAACTGCTTTTCCTGTCAATATTTTAATGCCTAATGATTGAACTTGCTTAGATAAACTTCCCGAAACACTCGATCGAGCATCTATAATACATGGCACTTCCAAACCGGCATTCTTCATGAGAATTGCAGTCCTGTAAGCGTCATCATTATTTGTTACAATTACTGTACGATCTCCACACGAAACTCCAAAATTTACTAAATAATCCCGAACTGCCGATGCAAGCATTACTCCGGGCAAGTCATTTCCTGCAAAGGCTAAAGGTCGCTCTATTGCACCTGTTGCTACAATTGTTTGCTTGGCGCGAACTCGCCATAACCTTTGTCGTAATTCCGTTTTTTTATTAGAGCCGTCAGTAAGTGTTTCGTGTAAGAGAACATATCCATGATCATACACTCCCGCCGCCATCATATTTAATCTTAGATTAACATTTTTTTCATTAGATAAGCTCCTAACCTGTTGGGAAATCCAATCTGATCCCGAACCATTTTCAATATTGATGTCATCGACGATAGCCCTACCACCCCAATACTCATTTTGCTCAACGATCAAAACTTTTAAACCACTTTTAACAGCAGAACTAGCTGCTGCTAAACCTGCAATACCACCACCAATTATCAATAAATCAACATGCGCATAAAAATACTCGTATGTATCACAATCTTTTTCTTTTGGCGCATTTCCAAGCCCGGCCGCTTTTCGGATAATTGGTTCAAACAAATATTTCCAGGCGAATCTTGGATGAATAAATGTCTTATAATAAAACCCAGCAGGGAAAAACTTTGAAAAAGTTGAGTTTATTGCCCCAAGGTCAAATTCCAAAGTTGGCCAATGATTTTGACTTTTAACTCTCATACCATCGAACAATTTAGTAGTCGTTGCTCTTTGATTTGGCTCTAATTTTGAACCAGATCCAGTTTCCATTAATGCGTTTGGCTCCTCAGAACCAGAGGCTACGATTCCACGAGGCCTGTGGTATTTGAATGAACGTCCAACCATGACTTGACCGTTAGCTAAAAGGGCTGAAGCTAAAGTGTCTCCTTCGAAACCTTTCAGTCTTCTCCCATTAAAAATAAATTCTTTAGACAAGCTTCTATCTATAAGCTTTCCACCGGCCGAAAGGCGTGAACTCATTTACCCTCTCCCCATTCAGGTCGCTTCTTCTTAATCATAGAAATCAGTTTCTTTGGTGGTTTTGAAGTTTGGGCTGGATAGGTTCCAAATATTTCCATGGTCATTGAACATCTCGCAGCGTGAAACCATTTACCACAACCATATGTATGGTGCCATCTTTCAAAAGTGACCCCTTTCTCGTTTTTTCTCATAAATAGATAATTTTCAAACTCGCTGTCTGAAGAGCTTGGACCAAACCTTTCTAAATGTGCTTCGCCACCTGCCGTAAGTTCGGTCTCTTCTGCTTCAACTCCGCAATAAGGGCATAAAATAACTAACATTTACCTATCCTAAACTATTCAAAACTATCAATGAGCCACTCCCGCAGCCACACTTTCATCAACAAACCGACCTTCCCTAAAACGATCCAAACTAAATGCAGAAGCTAGCTGGCTAGGACTACCATTCGCCATAGTTTCCGCCATTGCCCAACCTGAGCCTGGTATTGCTTTGAAACCTCCTGTGCCCCAACCACAATTTATAAAACAGCCTTCCAATGGTGTTTTAGAAATAATTGGAGATCTATCACCTGTTACATCAACAATCCCACCCCATTGACGCAGCATCTTCAGTCGCGATATGATAGGGAATGTTTCTATCAAAGCCCGCACTGTCTCTTCTATATGATGGAAGCTCCCTCGTTGGGTGTAATTATTAAATCCATCAGTGCCACCACCAATGACCATTTCACCCTTGTCTGATTGACTCATATATCCATGAACGGTGTTGGCCATTACGACTACATCCATACAAGGTTTCACCGGCTCTGAAACCAAAGCTTGCAAAGACACACTCTCAATCGGAAGTCTAAAGCCCGCTTTTTCAGCCAAAATACTTGAATTTCCTGCAACAATAATCCCCAAATTATGTGTTTTTATCACCCCTTTTGTAGTTTCGACTCCAACCACTTTTCCATTTGTTTTAAGAACATCAGTTACCTCACATTTTTGGATGATATCCATCCCCATATCTGAGCATGCGCGCGCATAACCCCAAGCAACCGCATCGTGACGGGCCGTACCACCGCGTGGTTGCCATAATGCACCAAGAACTGGAAATCTTGGGCCCGATATCTCAATTATTGGACACAGTTTTTTTACTGTCTTTGGATCAATAAATTCGGTTTCTACACCTTGTAGATTGTTGGCATGCGCAGTTCTCCTATAACCTCGAATTTCATGCTCAGTTTGTGCGAGCATCATTACCCCTCGAGGTGAAAACATAACATTGTAATTCAATTCTTGAGAAAGTGTTTCATAGAGTGAGCGAGCCTTTTCATAGATTGCTGCAGAAGAGTCTTGCAAATAATTAGATCTTATAATCGTAGTATTACGACCAGTATTGCCGCCTCCTAGCCAACCCTTTTCTATTATCGCAACATTTTTTATACCGTGGTTTTTACCCAAATAATATGCAGTTGCTAAGCCATGACCACCAGCACCAATTATGACAGCATCATACTGTTTTTTTGGCTCGGGAGACCGCCATGCCCTCTCCCATCCAGCATTATATCTCAAAGCCTCCCTTACTATTGTGGCTACTGAATATTTTCTCATAATTTCTATTTTCCTATTTTAACTAAGTTCGATATAGAGGTTTAAGAGCTAATTGAAGGACTTAATGCGCCCTAATTCTGAAATTTCCAATAGGTAAATCGGCTTGTTAAGACTAATTTACGACAAAATTTGAATTTATACTTTGACTACTTTTTAATCTAGACATATCGGACTAACAAATAATTCAAAAACATGCAAGATTACCAAAGGTATTGGAGTCAAAAATAAATGCTTGAAACGCTATCATTTCTAATATTTTCCGTTGGTTTTATTCTTATTTTTTGCGGAATCCTTTTTTTCTATTTAATGAAAAAGGAAAAAAAAACTGACATAAGGCAATTAGAACTTGAGATCTACAAACAACAACTTGAAGAAGTTTCTAAAGATCACCAAGGGGGTATGCTTTCTGTTTCAGAAGAAGCGATGGCAAAAAAAGAAATCAAGAAAAGAATCCTAATAAGTGACAAAGGTCCTAAAATAAATTTCTATCACGCATCGAGAAATGCAAATATTATCTTAACAATTTTTATGTTAACTTTTTTTGTTGTTTCGTGTTCTCTTATTTATTCAATCCTTGGATCGTATGGTCAAACTGATCAACCGATGAAGACGAGATTATATGAAATAAATGAGCTCAAAAAAAATAGACTTTCTCAAAAAGAAGCTGAACAAGAAATCAGCAGCAAAGAAGAAAAATTAGAATATGATAAAACCTACCTTGATCTAATTCAAAAGCTTCGGGAGGCTGTCAAGCAAAATGATTACGACATAATTGGCTTGCGACTATTAGTGAAATACGAAATTAGCATTGAACAATTTGTAGATGCTCATATTGCACAAAAGAAGCTATTAGAACAATTAGGAGATAAAGCCACATCAGAAGACTATACCGATTATGCCCAAGTATTAATTAACGCTGCAAAGGGATATATTTCCCCAGAGGCGGAACTTAGTTTAAAAAGAGCACTTAAATTAGACCAAAATAACCGAAGAGCCCGATATTTCTTAGGATTGTTTATGTCACAAATAAAGAGGCCTGATTTAGCACTAAATATTTGGAATAAAATGCTAACCGACTTAAAAATTGACGATATATGGTCATCAAGAATTAGGGTTAGAATCGTCGACGTAGAAAGGCTAGCTGGCCTTAGAAATGATTGATTGAGATTAAAAAAAGTTAAAGATATATTTATGTGAAAGACTTATTATATGATTGTACAGAGAATATGAGTATTTTTTTATCGTTTGAGGATTTCTGTAAAAATATTTCCAATAATAAAGCATTAATTGGAATAGATTTAGGTGAAAAAACTATAGGGATTGCGGTCAGTGATAAATTATTGTCTATCGCCAGCCCACTCAAAACTCTTAAACGAAAAAAATTTAAAGAGAATTCTTTTGAGCTATTAGAATTAATAAATTTAAGAGAAATTGAAGGTTTAGTTCTCGGTTTACCAATAAATATGGATGGTAGTGAAGGGCCACGATGCCAATCAACTCGGGCATTTGCCTACAATCTTAGTAAACTAACTGATTTATCAATAACCTTTTGGGATGAAAGACTTTCCACTGTTGCAGCTGAAAGAATCTTATTAGAGGCTGATACATCAAGACGAAGACGCCGTGAAGTAATTGACCACGTTGCTGCAGGTTATATTTTACAAGGGGCTTTGGACAGGATTAAGAATTTTAAGGCTAGACAATGATAGACGAAATCTGGAAACGCAGAGAAATTGATAGTCCTTGTATCAAGCTTTGTGTTTTACATTCAAAAGAAAGAATATGTGTTGGTTGTTACAGAACGGCCGAAGAGATCAAAAACTGGACTAGGTATTCAGCTGAGCAAAGAACTGAAATAAGAGCTGAATTAATAAATCGAGGCAAAACTCTCACGAAAAGACGGGGTGGCAGACATAGGCACAGGAAAACTAAATAATGCCTTCAAGGTCTAGTCAACCAACTCGAGGGCTCCAAATCCATATCTGGCCTAAAATAGACGATCACCCGACCCTCTTTTGAAGACCTAGCTCGGCCATCCCAGGGCGCAACACCATGAAGTGCCATGCGATGAACTATATAAGACTCTCCGGGAGTTGCGTGAATTTCAACTCTTTTACAAGTATCAAAGATTTCATTTCTTGCATTATGATAAACCTTTGTAAAATCATAGTCTTTCCAGTCTTGTGGATCAATTTTACAAAATTCTTTTTTAAAATAATATTTCATAATTTTATGGCTTCCCTCCCATACAACTAATGGTGAGGCTTTTCTACTGAAAGTAGTTACTGGAATGCCTAGTATAAAAGCATGCTGTTCTCGCAACATTCGAATTCTATTCTTACCAACTGGGTGTAAACCATCAACATGTGCGGCATCTTTTTTTAATCGATAATAAAACGATGACTTACTTTCATTTATTCCAGGCTTAGGATATCCAGGGTAACATACAGATATCTGCGCCGGATCCCAAACTATTTGCTTTACTCCTAACATATTTAAAGCCCATCGAGAGGAAGCAAAATCTAATTTCACCCCGCCTTTTACCGATCCATGAATATCATTTGGCAAAGCTCTTACTCCTGCAAACCAAGTTCCTTGACATCTCAACCACTCATTTTGGTTCTCTTTATCGTGGATTGCATTAAAAGTCGGTTTCGCAATTGACTTCAGCCAATGATCCAACTTTGGATCAAACGAAAACTTGATCCAACCATTTTCATTATAATAATCCATTAATTCCAAATTGCTTTTCTCAATATATTCAAAGCCATAACTAAAACAAAAATACCAAAAATTCTTTTGAGTGGTTTTGGGTCCATCGAGTGGGCGATCTTTACACCAATTGGTGTTGTTAGAAATGTCATAAAAACAATTACCGAAAATGCTAGCAGATTTATTGAACCAATCATCAATGGTGGTCTGGCCTCTATGGGAATCTTTAGAAATAAAAACCCTATGACTGAGGGCAGGGCTATAGCGAAACCAAAAGCAGAAGCGGTTGCGATGGCCCGATGTATGGGCACATTAAACAAAGTCATCATTGGCACACCGAATGAACCTCCACCAATACCCATCAAAACTGATCCAAACCCAAGAATAACAGCCGTAAATATTCGCTTAAACCCCTTTGGCATCTCGTCAGAAATTCTCCAATCAACCTTTCCAAAGCTCAAATATAACCCTACACAAATACCTAAAACTCCAAATATTATCATTAAAGCACTTGAACTTAATCTGGCTGCAAAGATAACCCCTACAATGGCTCCTAAACTTATACTCAAAGTCCATTTTTTTATTATCGACCAATCTACTGCATTTTTTCTATGGTGAGCCTGAACAGAACGAATTGAAGTAATTATTATGGTTGCTAAAGATGTCGCCAAACAAATTTGCATTAAATGGATCGAGTCATAACCCAAATATTCAAAAGCAAAGTAAAAAGCTGGTACTAATATTATACCTCCACCGACACCCAGTAGGCCCGCAATTACTCCAGCAATCCCTCCAATTATTAATAATAAAACCAGCATCATAAGAAGCTCTGATGTCTCAATCATTATAATTACAACTCCCAAAACCGATCATCGCCGAGACGAAAACCTAACCTTTATTAAGAGGATCTACATCTTTAATCTCTTGTTGCAACATCAACACTCGCTTGCAAGCTTCTATTAAGATCTTAGACCCTGCATTCTTTTTATGCGCATATTTAGAAATTTCTTGACGCCAAATTTTTGCACCAGGCTGACCAGAAAAAATTCCGAGCATATGGCGACTGACTTGATTTAATTTTCCACCATTTTCAATATGACGATCGATATAAGGAAGCATCTCATTAACAATTTCGAATCTATTTTTTTTATAATCATGTTCAAAAATTTCAGAATCAATACTTCGCAAAACTAACATAGGATTATGATAGGCTGCTCGTCCGATCATGACCCCATCCATCCCACTTTCAAGATGTTTTTTAATTTCAACATTATTTTTAATGCCACCATTTATTGTAATATGTAAATTTGGAAACATTTTCTTAATCTTATATATTAATTGATAATCCAGTGGTGGTAAATTTCTATTTTGTTTTGGACTAATACCCTGCAACCAAGCCTTTCGTGCGTGAATCGTTAATCGCGTAACCCCAGCTAAATGCATCTTTTCGATAAATTCTGGTAGAGTTTTATAAGGGTCATCATCATCTACGCCGATCCTGCATTTAATTGTAATCTCAGCACTCTCACTAACATCTAACATCGCCTTCACGCAATCAGATACCAGCTCAGGTGTTCGCATTAAAACAACCCCAAAAGATCCAGACTTTACCCTATCAGAAGGACATCCAATATTTAAATTTACCTCATCGTAATTCCATTTTTCTCCAATTTTTACAGCTTTGGCTAATAATTTCGGCTCCGAACCACCTAACTGCAGTGCTACAGGATGCTCACAATCATCATAGGCTAAAAGCTTGCTTTCATCGCCATTTATAACGGCAGATGCAGTTAGCATCTCAGTATACAAAAGTATTTTTTTAGAAATTTTACGATGTAAATAACGGCAGTGCCTATCGGTCCAATCCATCATAGGCGCTACAGAAACAGTGGCAGATTTTCTTAAAGAACACGTTTTATTTTTCACTATATTAACTTTACGAATTAAATTTCAACATAAACAGTTATAGAGAACATTTTAAATTTGTCTCCGAAATACATCAATCCCAATCTAAATTGATATGAAGTGTTGCAGTAATTTAATATATGTTTAAACGCTTCACGAAAATAGTTAGACATCCTCGATATTGAGGCATTAATTAAAATACTCTGCTTAAGAAAAAGAATTAATTATTTAAAGATTAAAACAAGACTAGTTTCTAATATCTTAATATAATTTTAATAGGACTATATGACAAAATTTACCGACCTTGATTTAGAAGTTAATGTATTGACTGCAATTTCTGATGCTGGATACACAAGCCCAACACCAATCCAGGCTCAAGCAATACCAGAGGCACTCAAGGGTAAAGATATATTGGGGATTGCACAAACAGGGACCGGCAAAACAGCAAGTTTCACATTACCTCTTATCACCATGCTTTCAAAAGGAAGAGCTCGTGCTCGAATGCCCCGATCCTTAGTATTAGCACCAACTCGAGAATTAGCTGCACAGGTAGCAGAGAATTTTGATATTTATGCAAAAAATACAAAACTTACTAAAGCATTACTTATTGGAGGCGTCAGTTTTAAAGAACAAGACTTACTGATCGATCGAGGAGTAGACGTACTTATAGCAACTCCAGGAAGATTAATTGATCATTTTGAGAGAGGAAAACTCTTACTCAATGGTGTAAAAATAATGGTAGTAGATGAAGCTGACCGAATGCTTGACATGGGGTTCATACCAGACATCGAAAGAATATTTAAACTTACCCCCTTTACAAGACAAACTTTATTCTTCTCAGCGACGATGGCTCCAGAGATTACTCGAATTACAAAAGAATTTCTTTCTGCTCCAGTGAGAATTGAGATCGCTCAGCAGGCAACTATTTCGAACACCATCAAACAAGGCTTAGTGCTCTTCAAACCATCCCGAAAAGACCGTACTTTTAAAGAAAAAAGAGGGCTTTTAAGAGACATAATAAATGCTGAAAAAGAAAACTGTAAAAATGGTATAATTTTCTGTAATCGAAAAGTAGATGTAGATATTTTGATGAAATCAATGAAAAAACATGGGTTTAGTGTAGGAGCAATACATGGTGACCTTGATCAATCAATTCGGACACAGGTTTTGGATGGCTTTAAAGAAGGATCAATAAGGTTTTTAATTGCTTCTGATGTCGCTGCCCGGGGCTTAGATATCCCAGATGTTAGTCATGTATTTAATTTTGATGTGCCCCCTCACTCAGAAGATTACGTTCATCGAATAGGACGAACTGGTCGAGCTGGTCGGCAAGGATCTACAATAATGATTTCAACGCCAGCTGAAGAGAAGTCAGTTTTAGCGATAGAGAAATTAACTAATATTAAAATTCCTCACGTGGATTATCACTCAGAGCCAATTGCAGAAATAAAATCAAGTAAGAGACATCCAAAAAAAGAACCACTTAAGAAAAATACTACCAGAGAAGAGATAAGTGATGAAGGTTCCAACAAAACAAAATTGAAGACAAAAAAATTACCTAAAAAAGATCTCAAATCTACAAAAGATCAAAACAATGCTCAACGAGTTATTGGTTTGGGAGATCATGTTCCAGCATTTCTAACAATAAATTTGCGTAATTAATGCAATAAATTTATCTTTTTCTCAAATTACTGTTATACAGAAGAAACCAATCTATTGATCAAAACAGTTACTTCTGGTTTTTTGTTAATCAACTCTAAAACCACTGCCCTTACTGTTCTAACAATTACTTTTTCCAGCTTTTCATCATCTAATATAGTTTCGTCTTCTAATAGCTGTATGGAACTTAAGACTGTCTCTTCGATCAATACATCTAATGACCCTTCTAAAATATCTTTTGGCAATCCATGAGATTGAACCCACACCTCATCTAACAATTCATCATCTTCTTCCACGATTATGTTTATCGAAACATGACCAGAAAAAGACATCCTTAATCGGTCACGAACTACCCCCGAATTTGCACCAACTAAAATACGACCATCTAAGTAAACTCTACCAGAATCTATTTGAGCTAAAGTGCTTACCTTATCCTCTGAAATATCAATAAGTGATCCATTTGCGGCAAATACAGACTCAAATCCATTTTCTACGGCAAGCAATTGATGCGCACGTAAATGCCTTACCTCTCCATGCATAGGAATAATTGTACGAGGCTTCAGTAAGTTATGAACATCTGTTATTTCTGAGCGACTAGCGTGACCAGAAACATGGTAAAGACCATCCTCACTCTCAACAACATTCACTTTTTTTTCAGTCATATTATTAATAATCTTATTAACACTTACTTCGTTTCCAGGAATTGTCTTCGACGAGAATAAGAAAGTATCACCTTCGGACAATACAATTCCTTGATATTTGCCATTAGATAATTGTGCAGAAGCTGCCCGTCTCTCTCCTTGACTGCCTGTACTCAAAATAAATACGTGGGAGCGTGGTAATTCTAAAGCCTGTTTAGGTGTAATAACATTAGGAAAATCTTTGAGTATACCACTTTCAAGGGCCAGTTCAATCATCCGTCGCATAGCCCGACCTAACAGCACTATAGATCGATCAGATGATATTGCTGCATCTGCTAATGTTTTAAGGCGAGCAAGATTAGATGCAAATGTTGTGGCAACCACCATACCATTCTGAGCTTTGATCAGTTTGACTAAATCTTTCTTTAGGGATTTTTCTGATTTAGCTGCCGCTTTCACAGAAACGTTCGTGCTATCACAAACCAACACGTCTAAATTTTCACATGCTGCTGTCCATAAATCAGGATCGAAAGGATCCCCTAAAATTGGTGTTTTATCAAGCTTGAAGTCTCCAGTATGAAAAACTTTACCGGCGTCTGTTTGAATAATTAGACCAGATGACTCTGGTATCGAGTGCGAAACTGGTAAAAAAGAAATCTCGAAGGGGCCTAATGTAATGGAATTTGGATAAGGAGCAATAATGTTAACGATCTCTTCATTACCACCTCTTTCTAACAATTTTCTCTTTACATTTGCAGCCGTGAAGGGACGTGCATATATGGGAATTTTTGATAGTTCTGGGAACAAACCAATAGCACCAATATGATCCTCATGAGCGTGAGTTAGAAATATTCCTTTAACTTGGTCTCTTCTTTGAATGAGCCAATCAAGATCGGGCAATATTAAATCGACGCCAGGAGTGGTCTCTGAGTCAGGAAATGCAACACCGCAGTCAACGACTATCAGGCTTTCTTCACCCTGTTTACCAAAACCATAGACATAGCAATTCATACCAATTTCGCCAGCACCACCTAGTGGGAGGTAAAAGAATTGATCTTTTCTCATTTTTTCACTTTCGGTTAAATTCATCAATTAAAAATAATCCATGAGTAGTTAAGTTACTGTCAATAATTTCAAAAGTATTTGGGACCTTGGAAAATAGAGAGGCTAGACCACCAGTACCTATAACTTTCATTGTTGAATTGTGCTCTCTCATAATTTGGGCACAAATTTCTTTTACTAATCCAATGTAACCCCAAAAAACACCTGCTTGCATGCAGTCAATTGTATTTGTTCCAATACTTGTTTTTGGTTTGATTATTTCTATATGTGGCAAAGCTGCGGCTGCTTGATGCAAAGCCTTTGTGCTTAAGTTTACTCCAGGCGCGATAGCACCACCGATATATGCACCATCAAGATCTACAACGTCAAAGGTAGTAGCTGTGCCAAAATCAACAACTATCAAGTTACCACCATATCGATCAAATGCAGCAACTGTGTTAACAATTCTGTCAGAACCAACATGAACCCCTTCATCAACTCTGACTTTCACAGGTAATTTACAAAGGGAATGACCAACCACCAGTGCTTCAGTGGAAAAATATTTTTTTCCCATCAATTTCAAATTAAAAACCACTTGTGGCACCACTGAACAAACAATCATTTTAGAAATTAGGATGTTTTTGTTTTGGAAATTAATTAAGGCTTTTAGCCAAACATAATATTCATCAGCAGTTCTTGAAACTACGGTAGAACAGCGCCATTCCATTAACAATTCATTTCCATCATATATAGCAAAAACAGTATTTGTGTTGCCAACATCAATTGCTAAAAGCATTTTTGTCCTCTCCAAAATAAACATCAGCTGCTGCTATTTCCGTCATACCTTTCAAATTCTCTATAATTAGAGAACCATCATCAGAAATATCACGAAAAATACCTCTTATTTCTTTCAATCCAACACGAGCGATCACTTCTTCATTTAACTTTGCAGCATGCTTTAACCATTCCGTCTTTATTCCTTTAAAGCCAGTATTTTTAATTTCATCGTCATAGTATTTAAAGCTGCGGGCTAATGTATATAAAAAATCATTAGGAGAAATCTGCAATCCTAATACGTTCTTGACACTCACAGGAGATCCACTGCTGAAATCAACCTCGCTTCTTAGAGGGGCGCTAGCTAAATTAGCTCCAATACCTATTATCAAACTATCAATAAACTTACCCTTACCACTGCTCTCGAGTAGAATTCCCGCAACTTTTCCACCATTGAGAAGCACATCATTTGGCCATTTTAACTTGAAACTCCCTTCATTTTTGCAATGTCTAACAAATGTATAACGAAGTGCTAACGAAGCCACAAAAGATTTAAGTGCGGCTTCCTTTAATGAAATTTTTGTTCTTAATACCAGCGTAGCTGCGAAATTATCACGGTCCATCAACCAAGCTCTTCCTCGCCGACCCCTACCAGACGTCTGTAATTCTGCCACAATCCAGGTCGATTTTTCCAGAAAGCAACTTCTTCTTATCGCCTCTGCATTAGTGCTATCAATTTGCTTTAGAAAAATACGGTCATATTCAGTTGGCCAAGATGTCATTTAGTTTAAAAGTGTAGAAGCAGCAGATAAAGCTATTCTTTCTATTCCAAACAAATTCACCACACCTACCACCATTACTATCGCAGATACCATCAATGTCATCCAACCAAATGTAGACATTGAACCATCTAATTTTTCCGTCTCTTCCCCAAAATACATCAAATATATAATTCTTAAATAATAAAAAGCACCAATAACTGAAGCAATCACACCCATTATAGCCAGCCAAGCCATGCCCGCATCAACCGCTGCCTTTAACACGTAAAACTTTCCAAAGAATCCTAACATTGGGGGAATTCCCGCAAGAGAAAACATCAAGATCATCAACGCTAAGGCTCGCAATGGCTCAATCTTTGAATACATATTCAATGCACTTATGTTATTTATTGATTTTCCTTCTCGTTCCATTGAAAGAATAAATGCAAATGTACCAATATTCATAACCACATAAATTGCTATGTATATTAGTAATGACTGTATTCCAGCGAGTGAACCGCTGGCCAAACCTACCAAGGCAAAGCCCATGTGAGCAATAGAAGAATATGCCATCAATCTTTTTATATCCTTCTGACCAATTGCGGCAATCGACCCCAAGAACATAGAAGCAACAGCTAGAAAAGAAACAATTTGTTGCCAATCAGTGATTATTTCTCCAAACGCATCAAACACTATTCTAGTAAATAAAATCATTGCAGCGACTTTAGGCGCCGTAGCAAAAAAAGCTGTGACTGGGGTTGGAGCTCCTTCATATACATCCGGTGTCCACATATGAAACGGCGCCGCTGAAACCTTAAAAGCCAACCCACTTATTAAAAATACTAACCCAACCAATAGCCCAAGGGGTGTGGAACCTTGACCAAGCGCAAGACCAATATCACTAAACTTGGTTGTACCCGAAAAACCATAAATGAGCGACGCACCATATAACAACAAGCCTGACGAAAGCGCTCCAAGTACAAAGTATTTCAAACCTGCTTCTGTTGATCGAACACTATCTCGATTAAAAGCAGCAATAACGTACAGAGATAAAGCTTGTAACTCAATCCCCATATACAACGATAATAAATCTCCCGCAGAAACCATCATCATCATTCCTACTACGGATATCGCTACTAATATTGGATATTCAAATTTCAAAAGAAGGTTTTTTGTTAGATAATCCCTACTCAGTATCAAGATTATAGCAGAAGACCATAATATTATTACCTTTCCGTATCTAGCAAATTCATCATCTATAAATGCTCCATTAAAAGCTTCACTTTCACCAGAACCAAAAAATACAATTAAACCACCCAAAGCAAACATAACTGCTGAGGTTAACCATATTAACTTTGAGGTTAATTCGTCTTTCTTGGTGTATACAGCGTACATTAAAGCACCCAACACATATACAATCAGAGCAATTTCTGAAAAAATAATTGTTAAGGCATTTGATGACATATTTATAATTCCCTAATTATCAACAAGTTGGTTCACTTGAAAAGTTTCAAGACTTTCAACCAAAGTGGATACAGATGGACCAATTACATCCAATATGAAATTTGGATAGACCCCCAAAATAACAGTCGCTAAAATAAGAGGCGTAAACAATAATCGTTCTCTTCTATCTAAGTCATTTATACTTTTTAAACTAACTTTAATTAAATCTCCAAATACTACCCGCCGATATAACCACAATGCATATGCAGCTGATAGAACAACACCAAATGTTGCGAATAAAGCCACCCATATATTCACTTGAAATACTCCAATTAAGGTAAGCAATTCTCCAACAAAGCCACTTGTTCCAGGAAGACCTACGTTTGCCATCGTGAATAACATAAAGATCAAGGCATAGGCAGGCATGCGATTTACTAATCCACCATAGGCATCAATTTCTCTAGTATGAATTCTATCGTAGATCACACCAACAATTAAGAATAATGCACCAGAAATGAAACCATGACTGATCATTTGGAAGATAGCTCCATCTATACCTTGTTGGTTTAGTGAGAAAATCCCCATTGTAACATAACCCATGTGAGCCACCGAAGAATAAGCAATTAACTTCTTCATATCTTCTTGAACCATGGCAACCAATGAAGTGTATATAATCGCTATGACAGACAACCATAGAACAAAGTCAGCCATTAAATGAGACGCGATTGGAAACATAGGTAAACTGAACCTAAGAAATCCATATCCACCCATCTTTAACAATATGGCCGCTAAGACAACTGAACCGGCTGTTGGGGCTTGGACGTGTGCATCAGGTAACCAAGTATGAACTGGCCACATTGGCATTTTTACAGCAAAAGAAGCAAAGAAAGCCACCCACAATATAGTCTGTGCCCCACCAGATATTTCAAAACCCAAGAGGTCAAATGATGTTGCAGAGAATTTAAAATTCAATAATTCCATGATGTCCGTGGTGCCTGCAACAATCCACATATATAGGATAGCGATTAACATCAATACTGAGCCTAAGAGAGTATACAAGAAGAATTTAAATGCAGCATATATTCTATTTTTTCCACCCCAAATCCCGACGATTAAAAACAT
>CEVX01148756.1_pt1 | contig 15150 bp, 14 predicted proteins | sample 356561 | NCBI WGS metagenome assembly CEVX01 (sample SAMEA2623886, study PRJEB7988) | marine metagenome | biome: marine biome (ENVO:00000447); feature: surface water layer (ENVO:00002042); material: "saline water (ENVO:00002010), including plankton (ENVO:xxxxxxxx)" | depth 5 m | reverse complement strand
GGTGAACCGTCTTTAGCTGTGGTCAATACAGCAACTTGGTTTGTAACAGGAGGTGTTGAATTCTCTGTTGGAACACTTGTCGACGGCCCAGCAGTGATGATGTTATTTGTAGTTACTTTGGTTTCTTTATTAGTTCATATTTATTCGACAGATTATGTGGCTGGTGACCGAAGGTTTACGCACTTTTTCGCCTTTCTTTCCCTTTTCAGTGCTTCAATGCTCCTACTCGTAATTTCTGAAAACACACTGCAGTTACTGGTCTCCTGGGAACTAGTAGGCCTATGCTCTTTTGCACTGATAGGTCACTGGTGGGAAGAAAAAGACAATTCGAACGCTGCCTTAAAGGCATTTCTAACTAACCGCGTCGGAGACATGGGATTACTAATTGGGGTGACAATCCTATTCTTTGCTTCGGGAGAAATGATTCCAGACTCTTTCGGTTCTTTCTCTATAGCTACGACTAACACATTAGCTTCATCAGGTTTGCTTTCGCACAGCACTTTACTGATAGCCGCTTGCTGTCTTATGGCTGCAGTTATGTCTAAATCTGGCCAGTTCTTTTTACATACCTGGTTACCTGATGCAATGGCAGGACCTACGCCTGTATCAGCTCTTATTCATGCTGCAACCATGGTTGTAGCTGGAGTCTTTATGATCGCCCGGCTATACGGAGTTTTCTTTGAAGGGTTTTCCATAGGAGGAAGTTCTATAAATTTAATGGCTCTTGTGGGAGGCTTTACAACCCTTGTAGGAGCATGTTTAGCTTTTGTCCAACGGGACATCAAAAAAGTTCTTGCATATTCAACAATTTCACAACTTGGTTACATGGTCATGGCATTAGGAGTAGGAGCTTGGACTGCGGCAATGTTCCATCTTTTCACACACGCTTTCTTTAAAGCATGCCTATTTTTAGGTTCGGGATCTGTTGCGCACTCAGTTCATAGTTTTGATATGAAATCAGACATGGGTGGACTAAGAAAAGTAATGCCACAAACATATCGAACCTTCATAATCGGGTCCATTGCTCTAGCAGGCCTACCACCTTTCGCGGGATTTTGGTCTAAAGATGAAATACTCGTTGGAACGGGGGGATGGGGAATCATGGGGGGCACAAATGGTAACGGCTCCTATACGTTCATGTTGGTAATGGGAATGATCACAGCAGCTCTGACGGCAGCGTATATGACTAGGTGTGTTTATTTAACCTTTTTTGGTGAATTTAGAGGCCACGGTAATCCCCACGAATCTGGCCCACGAATCACCATTCCTCTCTGGATTTTGGCAGTACTAGCAGTTTTTGCTGGGTTCCTAAATTTACCTAAAGGCTTTCAACTAGTCCCTGAATCACTCCAAGAAAGATTTGGTCACTATGTCGAACCTGTAGCCGGGTATTTCCCCAAAATTTCACATGCTACCCCAAGTTGGTCACTAGCAATAATTTCAACAATTATTGTAGTAGCAGGTATTTCACTCGCATGGAATTATTACTTTGTGAAAGTAGAAAAAGCTTCAAAAGAGAGCGGTCAAAGCCTAACAGAATTACCAGATGGGCTTACTACACGTTTGACTATAGCTAGAATGGGACACACACTTCTTGTCAACAAGTACTACTTAGATCATCTCTATACCGGAATTATTACCCGAGCCGTTAAAGAACCGATAGCAGAATTAACCTATCGATCGAACCAAGAAATCTTGGATCGCACCGTAGATACCGTTGGCCGAACCGCAGTACGAGTTGGTCAACTTAATTACCACAAGATAGACCAAAAAATTGTTGATGGTTTTGTCAACGCTTCTGGTCGCATTTCATCGGACAGCGGTGAAGAACTTCGTAAAATTCAATCCGGAAAAGTTCAGAGCTACGCAGCTATTTTGTTTGCTGCTGCGACGATTTTAGCCGGTTTACTCATAGTCATTGTGTAGGAGATATTAAACATGGATAACTTGCTTGACAGTTGGGGCCTTACTGTGGCCACTTTCTCACCTCTTGTAGGTGCGTTAGTTATGTTTCTCATTCCAAAAGAAAAAGAATATGAGCATAAAATAATTGCTCTTGTAACTTCTCTTTGGGTCGCTTTTGTGGGGTTCATGCTCCTCATATGGTTTGATCTTGACGCTACTGAAAAGCTTCAATATGTCGTAGACAAAAGTTGGATAGATGCAATTCATAGCCGTTATGTTGTAGGACTTGACGGAATTTCTCTTCCTTTGTTGTTGCTTACAGTGCTCATAGTTCCACTTTGCATTGTTTACAGTTGGAATCATTTTCCTGATCCAAAAAATCCAAAAACATTTTTAATATTGATCCTTGTCTTAGAGACAGGCATGATTGGCACTTTCGTTGCACAAGACATGGTTCTTTTCTTTGTTTTCTTCGAGGTTGTTTTATTACCAATGTTTTTTATGATTGCCGTTTGGGGGGGACCAAACAGAAAATACGCTTCCCTAAAATTCTTTCTGTACACCCTTTTCGGATCAGCACTAATGCTCGTGAGTTTCCTTTCCCTCTTTTTCTTGACGGGAGCGGAGTCATTTGTCTTTAGTGAAATCGCCGACAACGTTGTCGCCCACACTGTTTCCCGAACTGCACAGCTTTGGATATTTGGTGGGATGTTCCTTGGTTTCGGAATCAAAGTTCCCATGTTCCCCTTCCATACATGGTTGCCTGACGCTCACACTGAAGCACCGACTGTAGGGTCTGTAATACTTGCAGCTGTCTTGCTCAAGCTCGGAACTTATGGATTCGTCAGAATAGCAATTCCCCTACTCCCTGACGCAGCAGTTGAATGGGCACCATGGATAGGACTATTGGCTGTAATTGGAATCATTTACGGAGCATTCTGTTGTTTGGCGCAAACAGATATGAAACGATTAATTGCGTTCTCTTCAGTTGCTCACATGGGATTCGTAATGCTTGGAATTTCTACTCTTACTGATTTTGGAATTAATGCTGCCATTATGGGCATGGTTGCCCATGGCCTCATAACAGGAATGCTCTTCTTCTTAGCAGGGTCAATGAAAGAGCGATATCACACACTAGAAATCAAGAGGTTAGGTGGACTACTTGTACAAGCACCAAAAATGGGTTGGATTTTAGGATTTTGCGCAATGGCATCTCTTGGGCTGCCAGGACTCGCAGGATTCTGGGGAGAATTCCCCGCGATACTTTCTGCATACAATCCTGCAAATGGTTTGCCGGTAGAAACGTTTAGAACATTCATGGTGATAGCAGCATTAGGAACAGTTCTCGCTGCCGGTTACTTATTGTGGTTGCTTCAAAGATCAGCATTTGGTACTCCAAAAGAAGAATTTGCTGAAGACCCCAATATTTATGACACTACAAAAACAGAATGGATCGCATGGGCACCCCTTCTCGCTTTGATACTAGCGATAGGTATTTACCCAAATCTTGTTTTCAGAGCTACAGATGCAGCAGTAGATGCATCTTTGACTCCATGTCTGACTATTGATGCAGATAAATCAACTCATGAAGAAATTGAGTCGGCGCATTGTTCAGAAGTTTATGGTTTGAGCGACCATGGACCTGATGATCACACGGCATCGAAGGGTTAATAGTGACCACTAACCTCATGATCTTAGCGTTTGAACGGCCTGCAATTGACTGGCATGCTGTCGCTCCTGAGATAGTCCTGCTTTCTGTAGGAGTTCTTATAACACTTTTAGACATCTTATTTTTGGAAAAAGCGCGACCATATATGGCAGCTTTATCCGGTTTAGGAATTCTTGCTACAGCAATACCTCTACTGACTCTTGGTATTGACGGAACCGAGAGAGTCCTTTTCGATGGTGCTTATGTGGTTGACAATTTTTCATTAGTACTAAAAGCCATTTTTCTTTTAGCAGGGTATGTAGTTATTCTCCTCTCAACCAATTACATAGTTGATGGTGATTATTGGGAGAGTGAATACTACGGCCTTCTTTTGGCTTCTCTGATGGGAATGATCATGATGGCTTCATCGAGAGATTTGATATCTATTTTTGTAGCTTTAGAGCTACTTTCAATTCCTGCTTATCTAATGGTTGCTTGGAGAAAACGTGATCCCAAATCTAATGAAGCAGGCCTTAAGTATTACCTCATGGGTGTTTTTGCATCAGCAGTGATGTTGTACGGAATGTCACTTTTGTTTGGAGTTAGTGGAACCACGGTGCTAAGTGAGATTGCTGATTCTATTGAGGCAGGTAACGGTTCCAGTTCTGTAATGACACTAGGAATTGTTTTTGTAATAGCTGGATTTGCATTCAAAGTTTCCGCTGTTCCATTTCATACTTGGGCACCTGATGTGTATGAGGGAGCTCCAACACCCGTAACAGCTTTTCTTTCGGTGGCCTCCAAAGCGGCAGGTTTTGTGGCGTTACTAGCTTTAATTTTTGTTGGTTTCTATGAGCTTTCAAATATTTGGGAACCGCTTATTTGGATACTTGCAGCACTCTCAATGACTGTGGGTAATTTAGTTGCATTGAGGCAAACAAATGTAGTCCGTCTGATGGCGTACTCTGGTGTTGCTCAGACAGGATTCATGATCGCTCCTTTAGCTGTAGCAGGTCACAGTTTAACCACCGGTGACCAGGCCCTTTCTGCGATCATTACATACTTAGCAATTTATGCGGCTATGAATCTTGGTGCATTTGCAGTAATTATTACTTTAGCGAGACGCACCGGGAGCGCAGAAATTGATTCATTTGCGGGAGCTTTTCATTTCGCCCCTGGGTTAACAGTTGCTATGACAATTTTCCTATTTTCTCTTGCGGGTATACCGCCCTTGGGAGGATGGTTCGCTAAATTTGAGGTATTTAGAGTTTTAGCAACTTCTGGGGAAGCTTGGGGTTATCTATTAGCTGTTGTTGCTGCCATTAATTCTGTCATAGCTCTTTTTTACTATGCGAATATTGCTCGTAAAATGTGGGCTGAAGAGCCTTCAGAAAACGATTTAAAAAATGTCGAAATAACACCCTCACTCGTATCTGCTTTGGCAATTTGTGTATTAGTTACTTTACTATTCGGAATATTCCCTCAATTAGTTGCTCGTTTTACAGAAGTTAGCCTGTTGGCTTTTGCTACTTAAACTCACAAACGATTGGCATGTTAACTGTTGATTTAAAAAATCGAATCAAAAGATCAGGGCCCCTCTCTTTTTCAGATTTTGTTGAATCCTGTCTCTACGATTTGGATGAAGGTTTTTATACTAAAAGAGGAAGCGCCGGACGACGAGGGGACTTTTTGACAAGTCCTGAAGTCGGCCCGTTTTTCGGTTTTCTTATCGCAAACTGGTTAGACGAGACGTGGCTGAAGTTAAATAAACCTGAAAACTTTCAAGTAGTTGAGGTCGGAGCAGGTAGCGGAACCCTTGCTAGAGCAATCATTGATGCTCAACCTCATTGTCTTAAAAATGGTGTTTACACGATGGTCGAACGCTCTCAGAAATTAAGAGAGGAGCAGCCAACCTCGGAAAAACTAGTTTCGGCCACTGAGATTCCTGATTCTCCCTTAGTGGGTGCAGTTATTGCAAATGAACTTTTAGATAATTTGCCGTTCGATCTATTAGAAGGAGATGGGGAATATTGGAAAGAGGTATGCATAGGTCTTATGAATGATCAATTTGTCGAGACTCTAATGGGTGAAAGTAAAGAATCAGTTGGAGTGCCACCCGTAAAAGGAGCACGAATACCAGTTCAAAACAAAGCCCACAACTGGGTGGAGAATGCACTAGAGACTATTGTTTCGGGTTCTTTACTGGTAATTGATTATGCATCTACAACCCAAGAAATGAGCCAAAGACCTCAAGATTCATGGCTACGAACTTTCAAAAAGCATTCAAGAGGCGACAACCCTCTAGATAATATTGGGAATCAAGACATCACAGTCGAAGTGGCAATTGATCAACTACCCAATGGGGCATCTGTGTCTACACAAAGAGACTTTCTTAAAAACCAAGGGATAGATAGGTTGGTAGAGGAAGGACGTCATATATGGAAAGAATTTTCTTCTGTTGGTGATTTAAAAGCTGTCAAAGCACGCAGCAGGATAACTGAAGCAGAAGCGCTTCTTGACCCCGATGGTCTAGGAGGGTTTTTTGTTCTAGAGTGGGATCTGCCTTCAGTTGATTAGATAACCAGAAACTGTAAAACCCTTTAACCCCGCTAGGTAAGTAAACCCCAGACTTTGTCTAAAATTACCTAATCAACCAAGGGAGCAATAATGAGCGAATCAACAATCGAAGAGTTCTACGTTGAGGATCGAACATTTCCACCTGATCCAGAATTTGTGGAAAAAGCATTGCTTAATGATTCTTCCCATTATGAAGAGGCAGTTTCCGACTACGAAGCGTTTTGGGCTAGACAAGCAAGAGAATTGATTAGTTGGGATAAGGATTTCGATACGACGCTTGAATGGGATCTGCCTTTTGCTAAATGGTTCGTAGGTGGTCAACTTAATATTTCTTACAACTGTTTGGACAGACATGTAGAGGCAGGTCATGGGGGGAGAGTTGCTTATTATTGGGAAGGGGAACCCGGCGACACTCGAAAAATTACTTATCAAGACCTTCTTGTGGAAGTTTCTAAATTCGCAAATGTTTTGAAAGAGCTTGGTTTAAATAAGGGAGACCGAGTGGCCATATATATGCCGATGATCCCTGAACTCCCTGTAGCCATGCTTGCCTGCGCCAGAATCGGGTTGGTGCACAGTGTTATATTTGGAGGTTTTTCACCTGACTCAATTATCGATCGGTGTGAAGATGCTCAGGCAAGGCTAATAATTACTGCTGATGCGGGTTACAGACGTGGGGTTCCATCGGCTTTAAAAACAAATGTTGATGCGGCATTAGAAAATGGTGCCCCAACTGTTGAGCATGTAGTAGTTGTCAACCGATGTGATACAGAAGTTCAAATGGTTGAAGGTCGTGACCATTGGTGGCATGAACTAGCTGAAAAAGCAGCCTCTGATTGCCCCGCTGAATCATTAGATAGCGAAGATCTCCTTTATTTGCTCTATACGTCAGGTACAACGGCCAAGCCTAAAGGCATTATGCACACGACTGCGGGATATTTAACTCAAGTCATGTATACACATCGTTACACCTTTGATTTAAATCGAGACAAAGATATTTATTGGTGTGCAGCAGACATCGGATGGGTAACAGGACATAGTTATATCGTTTATGGTCCTTTAGCTAATGGCTGCACTTCAGTGATATATGAAGGCACACCGGATACCCCCCGTTTGGATCTTCGTTCCGATGATCCATCAAAGTGGTCTAAAGATCGCCTATGGGACATCATTGAACGTTACGGCGTTACTCAGCTATATACCGCCCCGACAGCTATAAGGACTTTTATGAAGTGGGGCGAACAAGAACCTGCTTCACACGACTTGTCTTCTTTAAGAGTTTTAGGAACAGTAGGTGAGCCAATAAACCCAGAAGCATGGATGTGGTATCACGAGAATATTGGAGGAGAAAAATGTCCGATTGTTGACACTTGGTGGCAAACGGAAACCGGGGGTCATATGATCACACCACTACCAGGTTTGACTACGACTAAACCTGGATCTGCTTGTCAACCAATACCCGGAGTATTTGCGGAAGTAGTTGATGATGATGGAGTTAAAATTAAAGAAGGGGGAGGATATTTGACGATTACACACCCTTGGCCCGGAATGCTTAGAGGTATTTGGGGTGATCCTGAAAGATATAAAGAGACCTATTGGTCACGTTTTCAAGGTAAGTATTTTGCGGGTGATGGAGCGAAACTAGACAAAGATGGTTACTTGTGGTTACTGGGAAGAGTCGACGATGTTATGAACGTTTCAGGCCACCGAATTTCAACGGCAGAAGTTGAATCAGCCTTAGTCGATCATCCTTCAGTAGCTGAGGCGGCAGTGGTTGGAGTTGCTGATTCGACTACAGGGCAGGCAATCGTTGGATATGTGATTTTGAGAGAAACTTTTGAATCTTCAGACATTCTTGGAGAGGAGATACGCTCTCATGTTGCGACAAAGTTAGGGCCAATTGCCAGACCAAAAACAGTTGTTTTAGTTCCTGATCTACCTAAAACGAGAAGTGGAAAAATAATGAGACGACTATTGCGCGATGTTGCTGAAGGTAGAGATTTAGGTGATACAACTACTCTGGCTGATTCGGGTGTTGTAGAAGAGATTAGAATTCGAGCAGTTGAATCTCCTGAGGAAGATTAAGAACGTTTGATGTTAATTTATAGGAACATAGAACCTGCATCTGGCTCTGTTCTGGTAGTTGATATAGACGGCGTGATAGCTGATGCATCAGCCCACCAACATTTTTTAAATAGTGAGAGCCAGAAATGGGAAGAATTCTTTGAGGCTTCTTTAAATAGCCGAGTCCTCAGAGAAGGCAAAGAACTTGTGAAAGGTCTTTCTCAACTGATACCTATTTTTTTAATGACAGCGCGACCTTCTTATCTTTTAGAAAAAACTGTTTTTTGGTTGAATCAAAATGAAATTTTCTGGGATGCTCTTTTAATGAGAGAAGGGGAAGACAATCGTAGTTCCCCAGAAGTTAAGTTAGATTTATTAAGAGATTTAATTGAAAGTGGATACAAACCAAAACTTGCTCTCGATGATGATCCGCGAAATCTTTTAATGTTCTGGGAACAGAAAGTTCCCTCTATTTATGTTCATTCAGGGTATTACGAAGTAAACAAATTTTGATATTGTTACATTCCAGAAAACCGAGGTAAATATGATAAATACAGCGAAAACTTTCAGTTTGTTAGCACTTTTAGGCGGTCTTTTTATTGTTATAGGGGGCGCAATCGGTGGTTCAGGAGGCCTTATTTTTGGTCTTGTGATTGGTTTATTATTCGTTGGTGGAAGTTACTGGTTTAGTGACAGACTTGCAATTGCTTCAGCTCGAGCTGTTCCAGCAGAGCCATCTGATTACCCCGAATATCACAAGGTAATGACAGAGTTATCGATGGCAGCCGGACTACCAATGCCAAAGTTGTACATTTCACCCAATAAACAACCGAATGCTTTTGCAACAGGCAGGAATCCCGAGCATGCCGCTGTTGCTGTAACACAAGGTCTTTTAGACAATCTAGATTGGTATGAGATAAGAGGGGTATTAGCCCATGAATTAAGTCATATTGAAAACCGTGATATTTTAATTGGTTCTGTTGCAGCCACAATTGGAATGGCAATAACACTTATAGCTCGGATGGCTTTCTGGGCTGCTATGTTCAGTGGAGGTCGTGGCAGAGACAGAAATCCGTTAGGTGAAATTGCATTTGCAATAATGGCACCTATAGCAGCCATGCTGATTCAGGCGGCTATAAGTCGAACTCGAGAATATAAGGCCGATGCTACAGCAGCGCGACTTATTGGAGACGGAGAACCACTTGCCAGAGCATTGGAGAAATTAGAAATTGCATCTGGCCGTATTCCTTCGGGAATTGATCCAAGCCAAGCGTCGTCTTATATTGTCAATCCATTAAAAGCAGAGGCCCGTGGTCGTGGAGGGAGCCGTGTTTTTTCAACTCATCCCCCTACAGCTGAGAGGGTGGAAAGATTACGAAATGGTTCTTGGAATCAAGGAACAGTTGGTGGCGGTCCTATTTCTTAGTCTCGAAAGTTTATAAATTGAAGTGGCAACTCAATTTTGCTCGCTTTCAGTGAGGTAATTACTTCCTGAAGAGCGTCGCGTTTTTTGCCACTAACTCTTATTTGGTCACCTTGATTTTGTGATTGGATGCCTTTAATTCCTAAGTCTTTTATTTGACGATTAATAAATTTAGAATCTTCATTCCCAATACCTGACTGTAATTTTGCTAATTTCTGACTTCTTCCCCCAGCTGCAGGTTCTAAATTTTGCCATAAAAGTGTTTTCAAGGAAACTTTTCTTTTTACTAATTTTTCTTCAAGTACTATCTGTAAAGCGCTAAGTCGGTCCTCTGTCGAGGATTCAATCTTTATTGAATCCTCATTTAGTTCAACTTCTGAATTTGTTCCTTTGAAATCGAAGCGATTATTTATTTCACGCTCCGCTTGGTCGACTGCATTTCTAACTTCCTGGTGATCGTATTGTGAAACAATGTCAAAAGATGGCATGCAATCACCTTACTTGTTTGTGATGGATGTAACTTACAGGTGTCTTGTGCTTATGCTCCCATTAGCATCCGATAAGGGGTCGGTGCCCGAGTGGCCAAAGGGAACGGGCTGTAAACCCGTCGGCGTATGCCTTCGGAGGTTCAAATCCTCCCCGGCCCACAATTAGGTGGCCCAGAACTATTTTGGTTCTGGGCCACCTGCATTTATTATTCTTTGCATTACGACAACATCCTGCCACTTTCCGAATTTCCTGCCTATTTCTTTTTCGGTGCCTACAATTTCAAAATCAAATCTTTGATGGAGAGCGATACTCGCTTCATTGGCTCCTCCGATCCGTGCGATTACAGCGTGAAATCCGCTTGACTTTGCTACTTCCAATAAGTGAAAAAGTAACTCGCCAGCTATACCCTGATTTCTGAATTCTTCATTTATATAGATTGAGTCTTCTACAGTTGTCCTGTAGGCAGCTCTTGATTTGTAAGGAGAAAGAGAAGCGAAACCCAGTATTTTGTTACTCATTTCAGCGACTAATACGCTAAACGCGCCTGATCTTTCAGTAAGCCACTCTTCTTGTTCTTCGGTGGTTCTCTCAACTAGATCAAAAGTTGCCGTTGAATTTCTTACTTCGTGGTTATATATTTCTCGAATTGTTTCTGCATCTTTTTGTTTAGCTAGGCGTATTTGTATACCTTTTTCCATACTCTGACTGTAGTAAGGCTTAACAGCAGGCAAGTGGACGTTGGGGTAACTACACTGACGTGGCATCCTGTCAATAAGCCTTTGGCTGGCCCCCTTAGCTCAGTCGGCAGAGCGTCTCCATGGTAAGGAGAAGGTCGACAGTTCGATTCTGTCAGGGGGCTCGGGGCGACGTAGCTCAGTAGGTAAGAGCGCCCGACTCATAATCGGGAGGTCGACAGTTCAAGTCTGTCCGTCGCTACTATTAAAATTGATAAGGTTCTTGGTGGCGACTCGCTATGTTGCTGCTACCGTTTTATAGTCCACTAAACCAAATCAGGTTAGTGGTTAAATTTAAATGTTTCAGGAGTTAAAGATGTCTAAGGTATGCCAGGTAACCGGTAAGAAACCGGGGTTTGGCAAACAACTATCGCATTCGCATCGTAGAACTAATCGACGTTGGAACCCAAATGTACAACGTAAGCGTTATTGGTTGCCGAGTGAAAAGCGGTGGATAAAGCTAAATGTAAGTACTAAAGGAATAAAGACAATCGATAAGAGGGGCATTGAAAGTGTTGTTGCCAACATGCGCCGACAAGGACAGAAGGTCTAAAAGTTATGGGTAGTGATAAACGTCCAATAATTAAACTGCGTTCAACAGCTGGTACTGGTTATACCTATGTAACTACAAAAAATAAAACCAATACACGTGAAAGAATTGAACTGAAAAAGTATGACCCAGTAGTTAGAAAGCATGTTCTTTTTAAAGAAGAACGTTAAATATTATTACTTCTAATGGAATGTTCATCTAAAACTCGTGCAGCCTATCCAACCCCACTGGTATCCTGCCAATGAACCGATTTTTAGGATTCTTTTGTTTTCTTTTTGGTTCAAAGGGCAGTGGCTCAATTGGTAGAGCACCGGTCTCCAAAACCGGCGGTTGGGGGTTCAAGTCCCTCCTGCCCTGCCATTTGGTTTTAGATCGTTGCATAAAAGCACATAATGGCTATCAGGCCAATAGCCTGATTTAAGACAAATATAAAGATACGAGATTTTTATGTCGATGAACCGTGAACAAAAACGTATGCTCCAACGACAAGGAGAGGTAGATGCTGAGGGTGAGCCTGTACGCGAACGCCGTCAGCCTCAACAAGCATCACATAATGAAGAAAGAGCTGGATTTACCCAATTCGCACGAGAAGTTCGTTCAGAACTTCGAAAAGTTGTGTGGCCTACACGTTCTGAAACTACGAATTATACAATAGTTGTAGTAATTACAATTGTGGCTATTACCGCAATTGTTGCAGGTTTAGATTGGGTATTTTCCCAATCAGTACTCGAATTGTTTGATGTCTAATGAATTCTAATAATGAATCCGAAAATAACTCTGTTGAGTCTGACGTGCTCAAGGTAGATGATGCTGCGGTTGAAGACCACGAATCCCCCGATGAAAATACTGGAATGGATGCCTTATTGCCTACAGGTTCATTTGAGAATGTAGATGTAGAGGAAACATCCTCGCCGGAAGAGTCAGATAGTTTTGGTGCTGATGAAGCTGTGGTGGATTCAGATGCTGTCATTGATGAGGATGAACTTTTTGAAGAAGAGGATTCAACTCCAAAAAAAGAGAGCCCTTATGACCGGCCTGGAAAATGGTTTGTTGTGCACACTCAGTCCGGTTACGAGAATAAAGTCAAGCAGAATTTAGAAACTCGAACATCTTCAATGAATTTGGAAGACAGAATTCTTGAAATTGTTATCCCGATGGAAGATGTAGTTGAGTTTCGAAATGGTAAAAAAGTAAGCGTTTCAAAAAAGATGTTTCCTGGTTATTTATTGGTCAGATGTTTTCTTGACGATGCTTCATGGGCGGCGATCAGAGATACACCTGGGATTGTAAACTTTGTAGGAGCTGGAGGTAAACCATCACCTTTAAGAAGGAAAGAAGTAGAAAACTTTCTTTATGTTCCAGATGAGACAAAACCTGATACTCCTAAAAAGACACGAGCAAGACTTGGGTTTGAATTGAATGAAACAGTTCGAGTCAAAGAAGGTCCATTTGCAGATTTTTCCGGTGCCATCGTTGAGATAAATGAAGATCAATTAAAAGTAAAGGTTCTTGTAGATATCTTTGGCCGAGAGACTCCTGTAGAATTAGAATTCTCACAAATTGCTCAACTCTAAGATTTAGAGGTTGGCAATATGTGGGAGCCGCAGCAGACTTGTGACGCTGTTTATTTAAAGTTCGACAAAGTAATAGAAAATTAAGAGAGAAAAGTTATGGCGCAAAAGCAAGTATTAGCTTTAGTGAAAATTCAGATTCCAGCAGGGCAAGCTTCTCCTGCGCCACCTGTGGGTACAGCTCTTGGGCCTCATGGTGTTGCGATCATGGATTTTTGCAAAGAATATAATGCTAAGACTGAAGACAAAAGAGGACAGATAATCCCTGTAGAGATAACGATTTACGAGGATCGGTCTTTTACATTCGTCACTAAAACACCACCTACTTCTTTTCTTATTCGTCAAGCAGCTGGCTTAGAAAAAGCTTCAGGCCTACCGGGGCGAGAGGAAGCTGGTTCGATCACATGGAATCAGGTCTCGGAAATTGCTGAAACAAAAATGCCTGATTTGAATGCGATTGATATTGAGGGTGCAAAACAACAAGTAGCAGGAACTGCTAGAAGCATGGGTATAGCAGTTAATTAGAGATAAAAATATTTTAATATCTAATGTGATTCTGTAGAGAGGAGGACCTCGCCTCAACAGAATTTATTAACTTGAGGGAGCCGGGAGGAAAGGCTAAATGAGTAATAGCAAGCGGTATAAGAATTCTCTTGAGAAGTTTGATCCAGATGGGTATTTATCTGGTCGTGAAGCTTTAGAAGTGGTTAAGTCGTTTGAAAAAACAAAGTTTGATGAATCTATAGATCTTGTCGTTCGATTAGGAGTTGATCCTAGAAAAACTGAAGAGATGATTCGCAGTACAGTCGCTTTACCATCGGGTACGGGTAAAACGGTCCGTATTGCAGTCTTCGCACAAGGTGAGGCAGCCAATGCAGCACGTGAAGCAGGTGCTGATCACGTTGGTGCGGATGATCTAGCCTCGGAAGTTGAAGGCGGAATGCTTGATTTTGAGATTGCGATCTCAACTCCTGAAATGATGGCCACAGTTGGAAAACTTGGAAGAATGTTAGGACCAAGAGGGCTAATGCCAAATCCTAAGTCTGGGACAGTTACTGAAGACGTAGCTAAGGCTGTCGAAGATTTTAAAGGTGGGAAAGTAGAGTTTAGAACTGATCGTCATGGGAATGTCCACCTACCTATAGGGAAAGCTAGCTTTTCACTGGATGATTTAGTATCAAACCTGGGTGTAGTAATTGAAGAACTTGAAAGATTAAAGCCCGCATCCACAAAAGGCCGTTACATCAAGACCATTTCTGTTTCCTCGACGATGAGCCCTGGAGTTAAGATTGACCCATCTCGAATAATCGAATAACGAGCGATTATAAAACTAATTATTTGTCACTTAAAAAATTTGGTTTGTGTATTGGCACTCATTAGATAACCTAACTATCACAATAGAGACGCTCACCGAAGACCTCTGGGTTGCATTTAAATGCAGAACGATTTTTGCCCTAGCAGGAGAGCCTTCCGGATCGGTTTCAGACTTTGTCTGAAATTCTTTGGTGTGTGTTAACGATTTTGGGAGAGGGTGAGCAATGTCAGAGACACGAGCAGCGAAAGTTGCTGTTGTAGATGAAGTAAGAGAACGCTTTTCTGATTCTGATTCCCTTGTTTTGACTGAGTATAGGAATCTAGATGTTCCAGCGATGGCTTCCTTGCGAGAGTCTTTACGTGAGGTCGGTGGCGAATACAAAATCTATAAAAATACTTTGGTTCGTTTCGCAATTGAAAATCTTGATTTGGAGATTGATGATTTATTGTCCGGACCAACTGCTATAGCTTTTGTAGGTAAAAAACCAGATGGTTCTTTGGGTGACCCAGTTTCTGTGGCTAAAGCATTGAAAGATTTTGCGAAAAAAAATGAAGCTTTAGTCATAAAAGGTGGGATCCTTGAGAATCGGAGACTCACAGTTGAGGAAATCAACCAACTAGCCGAGATAGCACCTAGAGATGTCCTCTTGTCACAATTAGCAGGACTTTTGGTGGCTCCAATGCAGCAGTTTGCTGGTCTACTTAATGCTTTACCTCAGAAGTTTGCTTACGCTCTTCAGGCATTGGTTGAAAAATCAGGTGGAGTTCCGGAAGAGGCAGATGATGCTTCTGATACAGAGACCGTGGAAGATGAAAGTTCGGAGGCAAATGATGCTTCTGATACAGAGACCGTGGAAGAGGAAAGTTCGGAGGCA
>CEVX01161230.1_pt1 | contig 15182 bp, 8 predicted proteins | sample 356561 | NCBI WGS metagenome assembly CEVX01 (sample SAMEA2623886, study PRJEB7988) | marine metagenome | biome: marine biome (ENVO:00000447); feature: surface water layer (ENVO:00002042); material: "saline water (ENVO:00002010), including plankton (ENVO:xxxxxxxx)" | depth 5 m | reverse complement strand
CCACCGGCACCGCCACCGCCCCATGCATAATAATAACTCCAGTAGGTAGCGTTACCACGAGCCCCTCCTCCAGCACACATTGTGTAGTCAACATTTCCCATCGCTTGTGCTGTTACACCGCCTAGGCCAACTAACATTTGTTGCATCATGATTAATATCTCCTTAACTTAATTGTGAGCCAGAAATAGCAAACTCATTAGAATCGGTACAAACAAGTGTAGCCATTCCTTTTGCTGCTATTGTTCTATTTCCAGTTGCTGCATCAGCGGTATTATGTAATGTGACTCCAGTACCTTGTACGATTGTATTAGTACCACCAGAGACATTAAAGACTGAAATCATATCACCAGCAGTAAATATGTTTTGGTTAAGAGTAAGAGCAGCACCGCTTCCTGCTGATCTTATAATTTTTCCAGCATCACCAACAACAAATGTATAAGCACCAGACTGAGCGTTAACACCAAGTCTTCTTAGTGGACCGATTGAGTCGCGGATTGTGCCATTAACGTGTAACTTGTCCTGCGGACTACTCGTACCGATGCCGACGTTTCCACCATTTGGGTTCAACGCTAGGTTGTAAGTAGTAGTATTTCCATCGTTTCTTTGGGGTTGAAGGTAACCTACGCCACTAGAATCAGTGCCAACCATTAAACCGAAACCGCTACCATCGCCAACTTGCATCGTTCCTGCTACGCCTTTCGCAGGAATACCGAGAGAGTTGCTTTTAACATGCAGCAATGCCTGCGGACTACTCGTACCAATGCCGACGTTGCTACTAAAGCTTGCAGTAGTACCAGTAAGTCCACCGGTCAACGTTCCACCAGCAAGCGGTAGTTTAGTAGCAATACTATTAGTTACCGTAGTAGAGAAGTTAGCGTCATCTCCAAGTGCAGCAGCTAGCTCATTTAGCGTATTTAAAGTGGCTGGTGAAGAATCTACTAGGTTTGCAACAGCGGTATCTGTATAACCTGTGTAATAAGCGCCATGTTGACCGTCAAGTAAATCAGCATCAACGTTTGCCCAAGAAGTTACACCTGATCCATTAGTAATAAGTGATTGTCCAGGTGTCCCGGAATTACTTGGTAATGTTAAATCATAGGTAGTACTACCGGAAGCTCTTTTAATGGTAACGAAACTGTTAGTACTGCCACCCCAAAATTTAAGGTCTCCATACATTAAAGTAAGATCACCTTGATTATCTAATGTAAGTTGATTGGTACTGTTTGTTGTAAATTGAATACCGCTAGTACCAACATTAATAATACTATTATTACTTGACAAGTAATCAGAACCTCTCCATGATAGATTCCCAGCACCGTCTGTGGTTAAGAAGTTACTTGAAGCACCAACTGTTGTTGGTAGTGTCAGAGTATAGCTGGCTGCTGCACTATGTGGTGGTCCTTTTATTTTTACACCATGGGAATTAGTTCCACAGTTAAAAGTTATTTCTCCACTAGTGCCAGAAGTAGTGCCTCTAACAACAACATCATTATCAAAGCCAACATTGCCAGTAAATGTACCGCCAGATTTAGGTATGTACCTAGACTCAGGATCAGCTGCAAAGTACTGTTTAAAATCCCATTTGCTAGTTGAGGAGTTATATTCAAGCCGTACAGTTAGGTCACTAGAACCTACAAAACTACTAGGAAGTCCAGTAACAATGCTTTGTGATTGAAGCCCAGTAGAGTCAGCAACTTCAATACGATCTTGATTGCTAGGACTACTTGGGAATGCAGCAAAGTTAGCAATTAAAGTATAAAAAACAGCGTTAGCTACAGCAGCAGAAGCTGAATTAGCTGTGTTTACTGCAGTAGTTGCTTTGGCTATAGCACTCGTAAACCCACCTGAACCATCACTTTCACGAGAGTTATTTAATGCAGTGGTTGCGTTTGAGTCGGCTGTAGTCGAAGCAGCACTTGCTGCGTCAGCTGTATTTTTTGCAGTATTTGCTATATCTATAGCACTTGTAAAACCACCTGAACCGTCGTCCTCACGCGAGTTATTTAATGCAGCAGTCGCATTTGTTGTGGCCGTAGCAGCACTTGCAGCTGAAGCTGTAGCCTGTGTTTGAGCGGCTGTAGCAGCATTCTGTGCAGCAGTAGCACTACCTGCAATACTTGCTGCTTCTGTAGCGGCAGTTGCGGCTGAATTGGCAGCAGCAGTGGCTTGATTAGCTGCAGCAGTGGCTTGGTTAGTAGCAGTAGTCGCAGCAGCAGTAGCAGTAGCTGCACTGTTTGCGGCATCTGTTACCTGAGTCGAATGTGATGTCAGAATGTTGCTGTCAATTTTTGCAGCTGTAACTGCATTATTAGCAATCTTGGCTGTAGTTACATTGAGATCACGAATAGCTTGCGTGACAACTGAATCAGCAGAGATGTCACCAGAATCGACTTTTTCTGCAAGCTTATACAGGACCTGATCCATGTTGTTGTTCAGGTCTGCAGCTTGTATTGATGCCCCAGCTTGGAAGTCAGCTTTAGGTGCAGGGGCTTGATTACTAAGAATAGTTGTATCCCTAAAGATACGAACATGTGCACCAGATGCAGGTGCTGATGTAAATGAAACTGTTCCACTACCACTGGTTGCATAACCAGAAATAGTAAAACCACTAGATTGGAGAACTCCGTTGATACTTACCTTTACTTCTGACTGACTCAACGAAGGAAAAGTAATTGTATACGTGGCCGGAGCTGTATAAGTTGATTCAGCCATTAGTTGTTTTGTAGTTGTCTAATACGTTCAATTTGCCCTAAACGGGTTGCCTCTTCAATTTCATCTTGTTTAAACTGAAGCTCACGAATTTGAGGAGCTAGTTCAACACGAGACATTGCATACTTTTGATATTCTCGTAATTTTGTAATAAGCAGTCGGTGTACATTTTTATAGTCAGACACGTCTGTATAAACACCAGCATCTTTTGCTGCCTTCCATTGTTTACGGAAATCTCTACCTTCAGGTGAATTCATGACTTCACGTATGGCATGTTTAAAACCACCACCGTTACCAATCCCATCTTTACCCATTTGGTCCGTAATTTGAGATCGCATTTCAGGTGTAAGTTTCACACCTTTTCCATTAGTACTCAAAGTAGGACGTGCATCAAATTCAATATCTATGAGGAACTGTTTTTCCTCGCTAATGCTATCGCTCTGCTTCATAAACGGTGAGTAAACGTTCCAAGCTCTTTGCCAAATATTAGATGGCACACCAATTTTTCCTCCATCAATCCAATCATGCACATCAGGCAGTTGGTCTTTAAGGAATGGGTTACGGTTAGCTAAAAGTTGTTTAAAATCTTGGTCCATTTCTTTTAGTTGTGGAGTCATTAAACGAGAAAACTCGTTACGAAGACCACTACCAGTAGCTAAACCACTAATGAAACTTGCACCCCAACGTGATAAAGCAGCAGGGTTCCCAGCTAGCACGTCATTCATTGGCTCAAGGCCAGCCAGAAAAGACTTATTTGTAAGGTTAGCAGCAAGAATATGACCCATTTTATTTAGTAATAATGAACTAGATGGTTCATCAAGGGTATCAAAATTATTCATAATGTCTGCTGTTAATGCGATCCAATCAGTAATTGCGCCAAGGTTTTCGTATGTATACCATTTACCATCAATACCTTTATAAGTAAGGGGTTTTTCCCCAAGTTCACGTCGTACTTTTTGCGTCTCCTTATCGTAAAACGAGTTTCCACGCAAGCGGCCGTTAGTAAACAAAAAACCTGCACCAAGAACAGAAATAGTACCAATAGCTTTACGGCCTTTTAACTCAGCACGAATAATATTGTATGTAGATTCTGCAGTATCAGCACTATAAGAAACACCACGTGCTTCTAGTAGACGCCTAACTGTCTCTTTACTTTGACGCTCAAATGCTGGACCAAATTTATCTACATCCCGTACAAATACCCCGAGAGGATTATGACTATTGGTAAACGCAAGCATACTCATAGATGTTTTGGGAAACATCATAAAGGGTTTTAAAAAAGGAGCAGTTTTAATCAATGAATTAACTGATTTTAAAAAAGGTGCATCTAGGTTCATTGCGATTTCACGGCTAGCATAATCAACAGCTTTATCTGTGATCATTCCAGTATCGTCAAACATTTCATTGTATGTTTTACGTGCCATAGCACGTACACGTTGAGGTGTGACTTTATCCCCAGCATTTATCAGGGCATCATAAGCACGACCCCTTGCTTCAATATTGGCAATAAATGATCGAGTAAATCCGTCAAACGCTGTCATTGCATTAGCACTAAACCGGAGAGCCGGATGCTCCGCCAAATCATTCATGGCTTCAACCATAACCATCATTGCTTTAGGGGCTGATTCACCACGTTCCTCAGCAGCATCTGCAAATGAGTTTAAAAGGGTAATTTTATCCTCATTCTTACGAATAATGTCATCACGCATGATGTATCCTACAGAGCTAGGATCAGAAGATGCACGATTAAATACCTTACTCATATGGTTAAAAGATCGGCCTAAAGTTTCACCAATACCAACGGTGTACATATAATGTGCTTTACGACGTAAAGCTCCTTGTCCTGGCATTAGTGCACCAGCATATGTAGCAATAGGCCGCTCAATCATTAGAGCAATATTACTAAATGTAGCTTTTAACGGCGTACCTAGAGAAGACAAAACAGAGTTATAAATGTTAGACCATACACCTTGCATCCAAACAGACTCTAGATCAGGACTACCATCAATAAACATCTTACTAACTGTGCCAGTAGTACTGCGGACATAATTATTTAGCTTACCCATAGAGCTAACATTGCCATCAGTAATATCGTAAGCAAGCATTAACGGTCCAAGCATTTCAGGACGTTTTTCTTTAACAGCACGAAGAGTTTGAATAGTATCTGATGCTTCTTCAGAAATCTCCTTCAGCTTATCGATCGTATCTTTTTTAGTATTCTTTACAGCTTCTTTAAATTTTTTAGGATCAAACACACGCTTTACAAGATTGATCATATTTAAGGAACGACCACGTATATAACGTGTTTGTCCTGTAACTTTCATCAAAAACTCAATACGATCTAGTACCTGTTCCTGTGCACGACTAACAGCAGATACACTATCTGAAATACGTGAAGCTTGTGCTATATCAGAAATCTGGCCTGAAATAGAAGCTGCAACATAACCAGCAGCACGGAAATGATCCATGTTGGCATATTCTTTTGTGTACCCTTGTATTGCCTTCATTACACCAGCATAAGCTTCAGAATTAAGTCCACTAAGTCCTGTATCAACATCTATGCCAGACAGTTGTTTAAGCATACGCCTCATATCTGGAACATCCATTTCCAATAAAGCTGCAGCATATTTATCACCAGTTTGCATTACTTCTTTGTGGGAAATATAGCGACCAGAGTCAAGACGGTAACCATATGCACCTGCCTCCAGCAAAATTTCTCTCTGACCTTTTAGTACAGCAAATCCTGCATCACCTCCTTTATTGGCAAACTTAATGAGACCATCAGACATGATGCTCCCAAGACGACCGTATGTAGTGTCATAGTTTTTGTCAATCCGTACTGCATCAACAGAAGCACCAAGAATGCCTTTCGGATCTACACTTCTAGAACCACTTTCAACTGCATCGTAGGCTTCATGCACACCAAATATAGGTTTATCTAAATTACCATCGGATACTGATAAATTAAAAGACCCAAGTTCATCTAGTGCTTCAGTACGTCGCTTAGCAGAATTTAAAACAACATTTTCTACAGGATCCTCTGATAAAAAATCGTCAGGATCTTGTTGCCAAACTTTTGCGTTTCTTGCCTTTTCATTTTCAGGTATCCAATTAGTTGCTTCTTTAATACCTTTTCTAATTTTAAGAAGTTTAGCTGCACCTTGTAAAATATCACTAAACAAACCTACATAAATCCCCTCGGTTATGTTTTTGTTACGCTTGATTTCTGGACTGTCATGATCAAGAGTAGCCCAATCATCTGAAATCCAGCTATAAGTTTTAGGCCAAGTTGTTCTTAAAGTGGCTGCAAGATTATCATCTTCACTTGCTTCAGAGACATAGTCAACACCAGCACCAACACCAGCAGTCAGGCCAGTAGAAGCAAACCATTGAAATGCTTTATCACTACCTAGCCTCCAGCCCAACCCTTGCCGACTGATGTTAGCTGCATTAGCTACTCGACCAGCTTGTAAAGCCCGTCCAGCAATAAAGATATTAGGTGCGACTACAGCAGAAACTTCACGAATAGCCTGAGCTGATTCATCCTCAAACTTAGGTAGTTTAGGGATATTTACGAAACCCTTTTTATAATGCTCATTACCCGAAGCATCAATACTGACACCGGGATCACGTAAGATTATGTTTCCAATTGAGTTGAAAGCGTCAACAGCAAAGTCAAGTGGACCGGTAGGTATTGCTGCTGTATATTCCGCAACAGTTTTAGCTGCAGATGGAGAATCATCAGAGTTCGTTGCATCTTGAGCAGGTTCCGTAGAGCTGCTAGTTTTGGGAGATTCAGAAGTCTGGACAGCGTTTAAAGCTTCAATCTCAGGTGCTTTGTCAAGAGCTTTAGTTGTTTCATAAGCAGCTTGATCTTGTGCATCTAAAGTTTTAATTGCACCATCCACTAATTCCGGCGTACCGTTAAGAATCTCATCTAAAAATTCATTTTCCATTAGTATTATTGAAAGGCAGGACGCATTATTGATGGATCACGGAAGGCTTCTTTATAGCCATACTTTCCAGATTTTTTAATAATGCCAGGGTAGTAGTTATAGTTTTCCAAGCTAAAATTTTTATGCTTATCAGTACCTAAATTCTCTACACCAATTCTATCCAAAACATTACCTTGACCTGTATTGTATGCATACAAAGCAGTACGAAGATCAAAACCATAGGTATCCATCATTTGACGTAAATAAGATGCCGCATAAGGAATCGCTTCATTAGGATCATACGGATCTTTTACAGTGGGATGAAATTCAGGAACGATTTGTGCAATACCTTTAGCATTGCTAGCGCTATCATATTTACCAGAACGATCATAAATTATTTCTGGCTTATATGCAGACTCTTGCTCAAGTAATGCTGCAAGAATACCAGGAGGAATGTCATACTTATCAGCAGCTTCAGCAATAATGTCACCAAAACCCAAGGGAACTATTTCAGGACGGTAACCACCAGGAATTTGGGACATAACCTGCAAAGATGTATTTGGTGTCATCTGCCCTAACCTGGAAAGATACTTAGACTTAGCTTGTGGAGGCAGTTCATCTCTAATAATTTCAGCACCTTTAGACAAAGGAATTAAAGGTATTGGATTTCCTTGTACTAGGTTAGCTGAATTGTGAGCTTCAATCATTCTATTTGTCGCTGTAATTGGATCTACTTGTAACATTTGGCTAATTCTTTGAATTTGTGGATGATGTTTAAATCCACGATTACCGAAGCTCTTAACATCTTTGCGAAGTATGTCCTCGCCAACAAAATCGACTTGATCTAAAACATCTTCACCAAATTGCCTGATGCCACTGTTAATTCTTTCTTGTTCAGCTCTTGCTTTAGCTTGAATATTTTTGAGAGAAGAAGCATCTCTAAAAATGTTATAGCCTGTAGCTGTACCAGTAAATTTATCAAATACCTCAAACTCTTTTCGGGTAATTTCAAACGCATCACGCCTTGCGTTATCATTATTTGCTTCAAGTTGCAGACGTAAATTATCATGAAATTTCTTAATATACATATCAATTACTAGCTCGATACTTTCATCACGTCTACCAACCATATTTGCAGATCGTTTTTCAACTAAATTTTTAATAGCTGTTTCCTCTGTCCTATAGTTTTCTTTAATGGCACGATCAGTAGCACCCGCAATATTTTTATATGTTTCTGTGAGCGGCCACGGAAATTTATTAAGGCGTTCAGTTGTTAAAGCATTAGCATCAAGTAAAATCTCAATAGCATCGTTAGCATCTTTTAATTCAACTGCTTCTACAGACAATGATAGTTTGTACTTAGCTAATATGTCGCTTGTTTTTCCATATTTAAGAAGAAATTGATTCTGCTGTTGGTCAATAGAGTCATTAGTTAAAGTAGAAACATCTACATTAGCTACCCAAGCATCTTCTTCTTCTTTAAAACGTATTTCTTCTAATTGTTCATTCCGTGTATAGTCTTTACTAACGTCGGCCTCCACTATTTCAACCAAGGTTTGAAGGTCAGCCTTTTTTAAGTCAGCATAACTCTGACCCCCCATGCCAGGCATTTCACTATTATCAAACATCTCTTGCACGTCAGTAACGCTTAAAAGATTTGCTTTAATTGCTTTAGGTAGAACAGTATCTACAAGATACCTGTAAGCCTGAGCAGGTCCACGTACCTTACCTTTGGAGTCAACAGTATTGGCAATTGAGTTGACGTAACTACCAATATTACCATCAGTAAGTAATGTATTAATAGCTCGGTCTACAGTTTGAGCACTGGTAGTTTGACCCCATTGAAAATCAATGTCTTTACGTTCTTTCTGCTTAAATTTTGCTAGATCAGGAAGGCCGTACTTAGTAATAAAGCCTGGATTAAACCCAGTAAATTTATCAAGATTATCAGTAACATATTGATCAACTAGACCAAGCTGATCAGCTCGGGACATGTTGGCACCGCCTTTCTCTGTATAGAAATCCCTAAATCCTGTAGATATTTCTGTAGCAGTATCAGCTATGCGTACCTTCTGTATCTCATCTAAGTGATAAGCATTCAGCTTTTTAATACCATTAATGACATGGTATGGTCGGTCATCATTACGTGCTTTATCAGCAAGTTTATCAATACTTTTTTGTTGATTTTGCTGCTCTTCTTCGTAACGGTTTTGAGCTTCTAGTAGTTGATCTTGATCATTAATACCAAGACCGGCTAGAGCCTGAGCCTCAGATTGATACTTTTTAATCTGCTCTGCTTGGTAAGCACCTAGGGCTGTACCCAAGGTTGCTGATAAGTTACCCAAAGCTTTTAAAGTCTCACCCGAATTTTTAGCATTAGCAATACGGGTTGCATCGTTAGCATTAACAGACTGATTAAAGTTTTCAATACCTTGATTTAGTTTTTGGTTAGCTGTCTGTTGGGCAGGAAGAAAACTAGGTGTTGAGTCAACTTCACTTGTTCGATTGCCAGCTAATCCTTGATACGATGATGTCATGCAATTCCTCCAATACGTTGAGATTCAGGTGCAAAGTTGTTGTATGTACTTGCACCATTAACTGCTGCACCAGCCAAGCCTGCAACAAGGCCAAGCTTGCTAGGACCTTTAACAAATTCGACATTTTGATTTGGCGGAGGACCTGCACGGAATGGAGAAGCAACCCCTGCAAATAGTGACTGTCTTTTTGAGTTTGCTTGTCTGCGTGCATCGTCTAATCGAATTTTGGAAGCAATACGGCCACGAGCCAGATTTACAAAATTAGAACCTCGTTGCCTACCAACAGAAAGTTGTAAATTCCTGCCTCTAGTACGTGCACGTCCACCTTCATTAACAGGTGCATCTTTTAATAATTGTGCTACAAGTGTTTGATCCTGTAAAATATATTGATTGATTTCATCGTCTTCTCTTAGTTGTTCTTCAGAAGCAGAGCGTGAAAATTGTAACCCCACTTCATTTTGTTGACGTTTAACATCTGTTTTAGCAGTATTGTATTCTGCAATCCCTTGGAGATTGTCTAATTCATACTTGCGGTTTCTTTGATTTGCTTGGTTAGCAATTGATCTGTTCTGAGCAGCAGCTTGATCTTGGGCTTGTTTATGTCCAGCATAAGCTGAGAGCCCCGAACTACCTGCACTCAATAGACCTAAACCAAGGCTAACGGGTTCGCACACGGCAAAATTCTATAAAGGTTAAATTGTTTGGTCCATGAATTAGTTCCCTAAGGAATTTAAAACCCAAGAACTTGAGAAGCTTTAGGTGTGTAGTATTACGTTTATCAGCTATGTTCCAAAGCAATTCCTCTTGGCGGCTTTCGATATAGCGTTTAGCTTCCCGTGCAAACGTAATAGGAAATGTAGAGATAGCAGGCGTACACAACATCCAGATCTCTCCTGCAGCCCCTACACCAGCTACACCAGCAATCACCCCTGTAGGTGATGTAAAGTACACAGAGTCTGTTTGTTTAGCACCTATAGGTAAGGTGAGCTTTGGGTCATGTCCATGTCCCTCTACTACCTCTCTGTAATCATCTGGACGTAAGTTACAGGCCACCTCATAGGCAGCCTGCATAGTTATTGGGTGAATTAATTTAGACACGCTTATGAAACTTAGGTGTGTAATCACCCTCCCATGTCAATGAATGGAGAGTACACGGACCAGGATGGTAAGAAAAAAGAAAATGATTCATATTATAATTTCGTTGATAAATTGTTTGAGTTAATGTGATATCTGACTCAGCTACAATTTTATCAGATTTATATAAATTACTGGGGTTTGAAAACATTTGTTGAAGATACAAGGCACTTCCCGGATCGGCAGCATCGGCTGCAATTGTTCCAGGGGCTGTATAAAGAAATTCTATCTCACTTATTTGACCAAAGTGATAATGTATACGTTGCAACGTTAGTGATGCCGTAACATCAGTTGTAGTTTTATTGCCTGCTGTTTTACTAACATAAATTTTAGGTAGCTCCAAGTAACTCCCCATTGGGTATCCAATAATAATCTGGTTACCTGCAAAGTTGCCGTGGAAAACAAAATTATCTCCACTATTAGATTTATAAATAAAAACTTCACCTGTACTAGAATCAACAGCAAACGGATTTAAATTATCAAAAATATGGGGAACATGATTGGGCCAGCTAACAGCAGTTGTATTGTCTGCACTGTTATAAGAACCCGCAGTAACAAACTCCATACAATCTAAATGAACTTTATAGCTTTGGAGTGAGCCAGCCCGATTATAAGTGAGATTTATAAACAAGTCATTAGGGTCTTGTATGCCAATTAAAGTTGTATCATTAATTACGTTCCGTAAATTAAGAACACATAACTCATTAGTTGTAGAGACTAAATAAAGATCATCATCTAATACAAACGTATAAGCAATATTAAAAGGAAAAGTCCATTCACACCATGCACCTTGAAGACGTTCAGAGCCAGTATTAAAGTATCGATATAAATACATGTGCTCATCCCCTTTTGTTGAAAAGAAGATCATGCTATTCTCCCTACTAATAGACAAAATATCTATAGTATTAGGCAACAATTTAGGCGCAACTTTAGTCACATCTACAAGCTGTGGCTCTCCCTCCCGTTTAATATCAAACATCTCAAAGAATCTAGAATATGCTCCAGCAGCATCTAGAAAACCAATAGTAGTACCAAGGCTAATTGGTGTAGTTTCTGGACTATACCTATAAGTAGAGATGTTAGATAACTTGGCAGTGTCAGGTGTTAACGAGTCACTGTCTGTATGCAACATAAACTGCTGAGTTTCTCCAAAGATAACCAATCCAGTATTAGTCTCAATGCAATCAACAAACCTTGTGGGCTGTGTAGAGCTAGATGTAATATCAATAGGATCGTTACCAGACACTACAAGTGCAGTGTTGTTAAAGAAATTAAACAGGTCATCAGCCTGACTAAGGATCACATTGTCTTCACATAAGAAGCCAAGACGGTTTCTATGATAAAAAGTTTGTGAGATTTTCTCACCTAGAAATGTAGGAAAAGGATTAGTAGTATCATCACCTACTTTCCGTTGTTCCCAAGTAATATACGATGCGTGAAATACTATATTATTTGATTGATCAACTGTACGCTGAATCTTAATAGGTAGAGTTTCTTGATTAAATGTAGTATGGACATTTACAGGGGCTATATAGTTTGCACTAGGAGTACCGTTAGCATCTATAGAACCACGCCCTACTGAAGGTGCAATAGTTTCAGCCCATTTTCCTGGTCCATCTAAACCTTCATTCCCTTCAAACTTTAAGTAAAAATCATCTTCCTGTGAATCACTGCTATTGGCAACCTTAACAATCATGCCATTCTTGCATTGCCTAGGTAGCTCACTTACATCATTAACTTCAGTTGTTGTGATTCTCCAAAGATCCGGCTCTGATGTGGTTACATTAAATGGAAATTCATGGGAAAGCATAAACCCATTACCAATCTTTTCTATAGTTGGCGTAAGGTCTGAGTTGGCTTTATCGATATCTAGAATGGTATCAGCAGAAATAACATTGTTACCATCAAAACTTGTTGGAGCAGGTCTAAATGTACCAAGATCTAATTTAGTTTTAATTGGCTGTACTTCTTCAATAAAGATTTTATAGGTGACACCTTTGAGAACAGCAGTAACAAAAGATGGGTTACCGTTGGTTTGGGTAGTTTTATAACCATCGCCACCAAACAAAAGTTCTACAGAAGTATTGTAGAGACCAACATACTCATCACCGTTAATGGTTGATCCTGCATACTTAGATAAATTTACTTGGCCAACATTAGTCAGCCGGACAATCATACCGGATCCAGAGCCACCAGAACATGCAACAATTTCACTTCCTTGGAACGGAAGCTGGGGGTCTAACCCTTTATATGCAGTGCCACCTGTGTTTCTATTAATACTTAAAACTTTACCAGCATGATCTGTAATATCATCAACTCGATTGACTTGATAATATGGAGACTGTGCTTCAGTACCTAAAGAAACTCTACTAGCCGGACCCCGATCAGAATATCCGCTGGTATATTCTTCAGTTGCAGTGGCACTAGCAACATCAAAGCTATACGCCCTACCATGTGATACTTGCCTTAGTTCAATAAAAGTTTGGTAATGATTGCCTGCATTACCCCTACCAATTGAAGGTCCAGGCTTTACTGATATATCACTGGTTTGTGCAACAACTTTTGTAGTATTGGTGACGAACGTAGTGTCAGCAACAGTTAAAAATTTAAGATCAGTAATATCAGAATGGGTCAAGTAACCAGATACATTACCGGTAACAAGCTGTGCAGTACCATCACTAGCCTTCCAAATATTAACCGAACCATTTCTCTGTACCTGACCAATATATGCACCTTCAGATTGATCTCGATAATAACTAAACCAACAACCAGTACTTGTAGCACCAGTTAATGCTTTGACTAACTGAGAACCAGGCCGTTTGACCAAGCCTTCTGTTATGTCTGGAATAAAGTTGATCATCTCTTTAACTGTGCCGGGTAGCATCAGCTGATCAGGCTGCTGTGAGATGCCACCAGTAAGGCTTGGAATTGTTTGAGTGATACTTGTCATTAGCGCCTTAGTGCATGATGTGGTTTATATGCTTGATAGGACGTGCCATTTGGCCAACCCATGAAAGTGTGATCGCCTTGATCACATTCGTATTCCATGCAGGATGCACGTGACTGTGCCTCTTGTGTGGCTAGTAGCTCCACCAGTTGAGGGTTAGCAACCAATTGAGCCGCTGCACGACCCGATGCTCGGTGTGTGATGTACCTTTGAAATACAGAAGGTAAGTCATTAAACTCATAGAGTGTCACTACATCTAGATAGAGATCAGTAGTAAAGACATCTGTATGGTTGTACTTGTCATATAGACGGCCATTTCGTTTAACTACATCTGTAGTCTTAATGTTCTGACCATCAGTAACATCATATCTAATTACATTTGGAGGAATAATATAATGACCATCAATGTTGGGTGAGTACTTATAGTTATCTTCAGTGTTAAAAGACCAGCCTTCATTCTGAACATCAACATTTACTTCACGTAAGATGTTGTGAAGAAGAGCGATCTCAGGATTAGTATGATTTAAAGAGTTTACTGGGGCTTGACCGATACTCGCCAAAATTGAGTTGACTGCGGATAGTTCGGTATCGAGTGAAATCGTAGAGGGAGTAGTCATATAATTAAAAAAAAGGGACCCCGAAGGATCCCCATAGTTGGATAAAATTAAGCGTTTGCTGGGTAGGTAGTACCGAACGCAGTAGGAGCAGAAGAACCTGCATACAGCTCGACGCAAGCAGCAGGGTTCAGGAAGTCCGCACCCATGGCCATACGTCCCAGGATTACGTCACCCTGGTATAGAACTGACACGTCTCCACTGGTCACCTGGACCTGAGGACCGATCGCTTCAACAACACCCGCAGCCTCGCGTTGGAACACGAGTCCACAAGTGGAATCAAAGGCATCCTGTTCACCGTAGTTATTATTCATACCGGTTGCACTGCCGCCATCTTCAAGCGCAGTGTCACTACCAATGAAGTCACCTGTGTTACCAGGAGTGGTGACAGCGCCACCGTACTTCACACCGTAGTTGCCGAAGAAAGGAATATTCATTGATTTGAAGATTTTGATCCCGGCGATCTCGATGATGCCGTTGCCGCTTTGCAGAGCTGTGCCCTGAGCGTCACGGTTTACAAGACCATTAGATCCAACGGCTTGGATCAATTCGTAGTATTGACGTGGGTTCAATACGGCCACACGTCCGTCAGTACTAACTCCCTTTTCATCTAGCGCAGCTGCTGCGTCGTAGAAAGCGGAAATCAGTTTTACTGAATTGTATGCATCAGCTTCTGCAGTACCGACAGCAACTTGTGTACCGCCGGGTTCTGTAAAGTTAGTAGCAGCGACAGGAGATGCAATACGTGCACCTTTAGCGATGGCACGGAAGATCAAACGGTCGTATTTTTCTGCGAGTGCATAACCAATTTTTTTGGAAATTTCACCCCTTAATTCGTAATGAGCAAGTGTCTCATCTAATTCATAGACGAAGGCTGAGCTAATCAGAAGATCATCAATTGTGATCGTCTTCTCAGCCACTGGAGGTGCACCATCGGCGTTACCTAAAATGCTTTTTCCAGGTACATGAAATTCACTCGTCATACGGCCTGTGTAGATAAATTGGAGAGATTTACCATTCTTAAGTGTACGCTTCGTGACAAGATCACGTGCAATTGTATTATGTTGGAACCCTTTAAACATCTCTCCACTGAAGAGTTTAAGATAAAGAGCCCGCTTATCACCAGCAAGATTCTGTTGACCTAGCTGTACTAGATTAGTGTCCATTGTTACTAATTAAATAAAATAAATGTTGATATAACCTATTCAAGATCTTGAAATTTTTGTGGTCTATTCCCACCGTCTAGACGGCAAAGGGTATCCTCCGTAGAGGGCCAATGCCAATTGCTAAGGGAGGATTTGCACCT
>CEVX01327876.1_pt1 | contig 15280 bp, 15 predicted proteins | sample 356561 | NCBI WGS metagenome assembly CEVX01 (sample SAMEA2623886, study PRJEB7988) | marine metagenome | biome: marine biome (ENVO:00000447); feature: surface water layer (ENVO:00002042); material: "saline water (ENVO:00002010), including plankton (ENVO:xxxxxxxx)" | depth 5 m | reverse complement strand
ACTTCAACAGAGATAAGTCTTTAGACACCCCATATGATTTTGAGAAGAATGGTAATTCTAACTCTGTTGGTATTGATATTAACACAAATTATAATCCCTTTGAAGTAAATGAATCTGGTGAAAAATATGTAGAGATAGATTCATTTAAAGAAAAAATGGACTCTTTAGAGTTTTCGTCAGAAAGTAACGAATTAGAGGAATTTAATTTTGAAGATTTTGAATCAAATATTCATTTAGTTAACCCTATTCAATTAAATAAAAAGTTTATTGTAAATAAGACTAAATCAGGATTGATAATAATCAACCAAGAAAGAGCACATCAAAGAATTTTATATGAAAGCTTTCTGAAATCATTAACTTTAAACAAGGTTAATCCACAAAAATTACTTCATCCAATAGTTGTTGATTTTCCTGAAGTTGATATTGAAATAATAAAATCTAATAAAAATATTCTAAATCATTTTGGCTTAGACTTTGATTTAGAGTCTAAAAAAATTAATATAAATGCGGTCCCATCATTTGTTAATACTGATAATTTGAAAGAATTATTTGAAAATTTAATTTTTAATATACAAAATGAAATTCCTGATAATAGTTTTAGTGAATCTGACTTAATATGTAAAATCATGTCTAAATCTATGTCAATTAGGAATGGTAAGTCTCTTGATTTAAAAGAACAACAATATATTATAAACTCATTGTTTGCTTGCAAAGAAACAATGATATGTCCCTTTAACCTCAAGACTTATGTAAAGATTAATTATTCTGAAATTGAAAATATGTTTAAGTAAATGAATAGAATTTCACCTACTGTTAAGCAACTTCTTGTAATCAATTTAATATTTTATTTTGGTTCAAGTATGTCATTAAATACCGAATTTATTTATTCTTTGTTTAGTTTGCACTTTCCTGAAAACCCTGACTTTAAATTTTGGCAGCTTATTACGCATATGTTTATGCATGGAGGAATATTACATTTAGCTTTCAATATGTTTGCACTATGGATGTTTGGTTCTGCTATTGAATCCATTTTCGGATCTAGAAAATTTCTATTTTTTTATATTACATGTGGTTTAGGAGCTGCACTCGCTCAGATTAGCTTTCTGTATTATTCTTTTTATTCTAACCTAGATATCTTAAGCAGTAGTGGTTATGATTCTCAATTAGTTATGAATTTATTAATGGAAGGTAGATATAATACAAATTGGGGTAATATTTTGGGGGCTGACGGCCTCTTAAGCTTTAATACCTCATTTTTATCTACTATGGTTGGGGCATCTGGTGCAATCATGGGAGTTTTAGTAGCTTTTGGAATGTTTTTTCCTGAAAGTAAACTTATGCTAATATTTTTTCCAGTTCCAATAAAAGCAAAATATTTTATTCCTGGAATAATTCTTCTTGATTTGTTTTCAGCAATTACAGGTCAAGCGATTTTCAGTCCAAGTAATACAGCATATATTGCCCACATTGGCGGAGCCTTAACAGGCTTTCTGATAATGTACTATTGGAAAAAAAACCAATTTAATCAAAACCGTTGGTACTAATGAATTTTCAAAATAATCTTAATTTGAATTTTTCAAATCTTAATTTCTTTCAGAAAATTATCGGGATTAATATTTTGATGTTTATCATCTATCGTCTTTCTCCGGTTTTTGGTTTCCAGCAAGAAATAATTTCTTTGCTTTCTCTCGACTTAAATTTTTTGACTAAGCCTTGGGCAATTATTACATATTCTTTTATACATCAAGGTTTGTTTGAGCTTATTTTTATGATATTTCTTCTTTTGTTTACAACCAATTCAATTTCAAATTTATTAGGTGAGAAAATTTCAATTAATCTTTTTTTTGTAGGAATTTTTTTTGGTGGTGTTATTTATCTTTTTTCAGGATCTCAATCTCCTCTTATAGGTGCATCCGCTGGAATTTCTGCTCTTTTAATGTTTTTGTTATTATTATCTCCAGATTTAGGGCTCAGGATATTTAGATTTACTATTAAGTACAAATATTTAATTGCTTTTATTTTATTCACAGACTTTCTAAAACTTATCTCACCTGGACAATTTGGAGTGTATTCACATTTGGGAGGTTACTTGGTAGGTGTATATTACTATTATTCATTATATGGTTTTCCAAAATTTATTAAAAGAAAAAAACCCCCTTCTAGAAAATATACTAATAAAAACAAACAAACAAAAGTTGATAAAATTTTAGATAAGATTAGTAAGAGTGGATATGAAAGTTTAGACAAGGATGAGAAAGAATATCTGTTCAAACAAGGTGGAAAAAAATGAAAAACTTAGGTCTTTTTGAAAAGCTTCTTTTTTTTATTAATTCGATAATTGCATTCCTTTTTTTGGGCTCCTTATTAATTCCCTACTTAAGGCCATCAATTTTTTATCAATTTTCAATTCTTAGTTTATTTTCCCCTTTAATTATCATAGCAAATATTCTTTTTCTTTTATTTTGGATTGCAAAACTCAAAAGACAATTTTTGTTATCACTTGTAGTCTTGATAATCGGGGTTGATAGCTTGATAAGCTTCATAAATTTTTCTAATAATTCTAGATTTTTAGGAGGTAATGAAATTTCAATAATTAGCTATAATGTAAGATTATTTAATATTTATAAATGGATTGAGGAAGATAATGTCAATATAAAAATAAGAGACTTTATAAAAGGAAAGAATCCTGATATTATCTGTTTTCAGGAATACCAAAATTCTGAATTCAAAATTAATAATTATCCATATGTGTATGAAAAATTGAGAGGTGATAATTTAAAATATGGACAAGCAATATTTTCTAAATATCAAATTATTAATAAAGGCGTGGTAAATTTTAATAGTTCTTCAAATAATGCAATCTTTTCTGATATAAAAATTATGAATGACACTATTAGAATTTATAATATTCATCTTCAATCGTTTTCTTTTGAAAAGGCCAATCCCTTAATTGATATAAATAAAAAGAATGAGAAGGTTATAAAAAATATATCAGATACTTTCATACAGCAAGAGCAGCAAGTCAAGGAACTTAAAAATAGTATAGAAAACAGTCCATATAAGGTTATAGTTTCAGGAGATTTAAATAATACAGCCTTTTCTTATGTATACAAAGAACTTTCCAAAAGCCTCACTGATGCATTCAAAGCAAAAGGTAATGGACTAGGAATTACATATAATTATAATTTTATTCCATTAAGGATTGACTTTATTTTGACACAGGAATTATTTAAAATAAATTCATTTAAAACATTTAAGCTTAATCTTTCTGATCACGAACCGATCTATACTGAACTTAAATTTTAGATTTATTAAAAAAATTTAAGCATCCTATTCCTTCATTAAAGATTAAGTCAAGTATACTTAAATTTTGTATGTGACCATGTCGATTGTCAAATACTTGGGGATATCTTTGAATTATGTTTTTTGTTTCCTCTATTTTTCTGTTGCTAATATTTCGTAAATCATTCTTTAAATGATATTCAGCCTTGTATTCCTTAGTAAAAGAGTAATTTAGTTCTAGTTCTAATATTTGAACTATTAAATCGATTGATTTAATACTAATATCAATTAGGAATTTTTCTTTTTTTTTAAAAAATTCAGAAAAGTAATCTTCGAAAAATTCAAAATAAGGGGAACTCCGATATGAAATTTGTATTGATTTTAAATGATTTTTTTGCCATTTAGTATCATTGCAAATTTTTATATCCTTGAGTTTTTCTTTGTTTTTGTAAGAGTATTTTACGGGAATTGCTAAGTTCAATTTTCCGTTTGAACCATAAATTGATGTTCTGTTTCTAAAAGTCTGTTTTTGATAAAAATCATTAATCTCGAAGCATAAATAATTCGATTTTAATATATGATTAAAGTGTTCAATATTGGGAAAATAAGTTGGGTGAATTAAAGTCATTGTAATTTCTTTCTTCTGAAATAAGAAATTACATTCCATAAAACCACAACTGCAATAAAATATAAAAAATAAGAAGTTGGTTTACCCTCTCCATGAACCGTAGTAAACATTCTATCCCAACGGATTTTATTAAAACCCTTTGCATTATAATCAATGCTTAGCCATTTAAAAACTGGTTTTCCAACAACATGATCAAAAGGCACAAAACCCCATGATCTTGAATCCTGAGAATTACTTCTATTATCACCCATTAACCAATAATAATCCTGCTTAAATGTATATTTTTTTGTTTCAATTCCATTAACATAAATTTTACCGTCCATCATAAATAAATCATTATTCTCATAAACCCTAATGAGTCTTTCATAAATAGCTAAGTTCTTTTTATTTAATTCAACTGAAGAATCTTTTTTAGGTATGTATATCGGTCCATAAAAATCATTATTCCAATTGAAGGATGATTTTTGGGGAAAAACAGAAGGGTCTTTAAATCCCTTTGGAAAAGTATCTTTTTTTATCCATTCAACGTTTGTATCTTTTTTTAGCTTCTCAAGTGATGAGTTACTTATACCCATAAACTTATAAGTATAATCACTATTTATTGGTCCAAACCTGTCAGTTATATCATAATTATTAATCATAACTTTTTGGTTAAACTTATTTTTTTTTGGTTGAACTAAATATGAAAATTGAAGTTTAGCTCTTTCTGTCAATTGATTTTTTTGTCCATTTATATAAACGTAACCATTTATTACTTCTAATGTATCTCCTGCAATTCCAACAGCTCTTTTTACATAATTGGTTTTTTTATCAATGGGTTTGTAATAATACTTGTCAGTATAGTACATATTTTTAAATGTATCAACTGGCCAATTAAAGCATACTATTTCATTTCTCTTTATCTTTTGCAGCCCCGGTAATCTCATATATGGAAGTTCTGCTACAAATGGAAGTTGTTCTTTATTTATGTAAGAACGTGTTTTTATGATTGGAATAGTGTCATGTACCATAGGGGCTGCTACTGTGGTCATAGGCACTCTTGCTCCATAATGAAACTTACTAACAAATAAGAAATCTCCAACCAAAAGAGATTTTTCGAGTGAAGAAGTAGGAATTGTATAGGGTTGCATAAAATAAGTGTGAACAAATGTAGCAGCTATTACAGCAAAAATTATTGAACTAGTCCACTCTCCATTAGAGCTTTTTGGATTTATGTCTCTGTTTTCAACATATTTAGCTTTTGAAAAATAGTTAATATAATAATTATAAAATCCTAATGAGCAGATAGAAAGTATAGTGTCAGTATATTTGTTTTTTCCAAAACTTCTTGAGATTTCAACCCAAAGAACAGGAATAATTATAATATTTAGAACAGGTAAAATTAAAATAAAAATCCACCACCATGGTCTGTTAACTATTTTGAGTAAAACCAATATATTATAGACAGGTATGAATGACTGCCAACCCTTATTACCCGAAATGTTATATAATTTCCATGTACCAATTCCATGGATAATATTTAAAAAAAGTAAAATAAATAGGATTTCAATCATAATTCTACATTTAGAGAAATTCCAAAATTTGATTTATTTAAAACTTCGTTATAATTTATTTTTGGTTCTAATGTCAAATTATCGTCAAGATTATACTGAAGTAAATGTGCATCAACATTAGCATCAATAATATTTAGAATATAAAGTCCTACCGTAACTAAAATTGAAAGCTCTTTATTTCTTTTTAATGTATTTTGAGCTCTTATTAACCCATCATTAGAAATTGAAGGGTATAGTCCATTACCATAAAACTCGTCATCAGTAAAACCTGCTAATCTTCTTTTATATGCATTTCTATACCTGTTATAATCTTTATCATTTTGATTATAAAAATATATTCCAGTAGCTAGGGCTCCATAAACTATCGGAATTTTCCAATATTTTTTATTGTAAGCTTGACCCAGCCCAGGAAGAACAGCGGAATAAAACGTTGCTTTTGAAGGTCTTAAAGCCATTTCTAAATCGTTATCAGGAAGTTCATTTTGACTAAACATAAAAATTGACTTAAGAAAAACGATGATATATAATGACTTTTTATTCATTTATTTTTTTTACTATTCTTTGAAAATCACTTTTAGATTTAAAACTTAAAATAATTTTACCGCTATTATCATTTTTGAAAATGAATTCTACTTTGGTATCTAGATTTTTTTCTGTTTTATTCTTTTCCTTGGTGAAATCTAAAAGTACTTTACTGTTTTTCTTTTTTATATGCGGATTTTTTAAAGATTTAATTAGTCTCTCGGTGTTTCTAACAGATAAATTTTTTGAAATTATCTTTTCATATATCGAAAGTTGAAGTTTTTCATCATCAATATTGATCATTGCTCTTCCGTGGCCCATTGAAATGAAGCCATCTTTGATTCCACTTTGAATTATTGGGTTTAGCTTGAGTAATCTCAAATAATTACTTACCGTAGATCTTTTTTTTCCAATTTTATCACTCAATTTCTCTTGTGTAAGTTTAATTTCTTCAATTAATCTATTATAAGAAATTGCTATTTCAATGGCATCTAAGTCTTGTCTATGAATATTTTCAACCAGAGCCATTTCTAATGATTCTTGGTCATTGGCTTTTCTGATATAACAAGGAATTTTATTAATTTTTAATTGTTTAAATGCTCTTAATCTTCTTTCTCCAGAAATTAATTGAAATTCATTTTTTGATAATTTTTTTACTGTGATTGGTTGAATTAATCCAATATTTTTGATGGATATAATTAATTCCTCTAATTTTTCCTTGTCAAAAGTAGATCTTGGTTGAAATGGATTAAGGGTTATTTTAGAAATTTCAATTTCAGTACTGTAGTTTGTTTTAATTTTAGAAATTGAACTTGCCTTGTTTTTAGAATCTTTAAGTATACTTGTTAGACCTCTACCTAAAACTTGTTTTTTTGTTGCTTTAGCCATTATCAGTTTTTTGAAATAATTTCCTTTGCTAAATTTAAATAATTATCTGCACCTTTACTGCTTACATCATAATCTATAATACTTTTTCCGTAACTGGTTGCCTCTCCCAATCTTACATTTCTGTGAATAACTGTTTTAAAAACCATTTCATTGAAATGTAGTTTAACCTCCTTTTTTACTTGATTTGAGAGATTTAATCTAGTATCATACATCGTTAATAATAAACCTTCAATTGAAAGGTCTTTGTTATGTAGTTTTTGAATGCTTTTAATTGTATTTAGTAATTTACCAAGTCCTTCAAGTGCTAAATATTCACATTGAATAGGAATCAACACTGAATCGGCTGCTGTCAAAGCATTTATTGTTAACAATCCAAGAGATGGAGGGCAATCTATAATAATAAAATCATAATCAGCTTTAAAATCAAAAATTGTATTTCTCAATAAATACTCTCTTTCAATCATATCGATTGATTCAATTTCAATTCCAACTAAGTCTATATGAGCAGGAATTACATCTAGAAATTCAAGATTAGTTTTATTAATACAATCATCCGATGAGCACTTATTTTCCAATAAATCATAAATTGTTTTACTTCCAATATTTATCTCAACTCCAATGGATGATGTTGAATTTGCTTGTGGGTCAAAATCTATTAATAATACTTTTTTTTCTAAAGCTGCAAGTGAAGAAGATAGATTCACAGAAGTTGTGGTTTTTCCAACCCCTCCTTTCTGATTAGAAATGGCAATAATTTTACTCATATTTTTGACCTAGAAATAAATTTAAATGTACGATTAATAAAATTTAATTAGAACTAATTCTTGTTAAAGAAATTTTAAAATATTAACAGGAAAAATTAACTATAAGTTTTAATTAAAGATTCTAATATGGTACTTGCAGATTTGCCAATATTTGACCCTGGCCCAAAAATACATTTAACCCCTTTTTCATATAGAAATTCATAATCTTTTTTTGGTATTACACCTCCAACAACAATCATTTTATCATCACTATCATATTTTTTTAATTCTTTAATTAAATTTGGAACAAGTGTTTTGTGACCACCAGCAAGTGATGAAATTCCTACTATATGAACATCATTTTCAACTGCTTGTTTGGCAACTTCTTCAGGTGTTTGAAATAATGGCCCTATATCTACATCAAATCCAATATCAGCAAAACTAGTAGCAATCACTTTTGCACCACGGTCATGGCCATCTTGACCAATTTTTGCAATCAAAATTCTTGGTCTTCTACCATCAATATCTGCAAATTTATTGCAAAGATTTACAGCATTTATATAAGAACTATTGTCTTTCATTCCTGATTTATATACTCCCGAAAAGCTTCTAATTTCTGATTTGTATCTTCCAAACTCTTTTTCCAAAGCTAAGCTAATTTCACCTAATGTAGCTCTAGCACGAGCAGCTTTTACAGCTAAATCTAGTAAATTTTTATTTTTTTCTTTTGATGCAATTCTTAACTCATTTAAAATTTTATGAACTTCAGACTTATCTCTGGAGCTTTTAATCTTTTTTAAATTGTTTATTTGATTATTTTTTACTTCTTCATTATCTATTTCTAAATAATTTATTGATTCATCTTCATTTAATTGAAATTTATTTACCCCCACTATCACAAATTCTTTATTATCAATTTTTGCTTGTTTTTTTGTTGCCGCTTGTTCAATTCTCATCTTGGGAATCCCTTTTTCAATGGCTTTAGTCATTCCACCCGCATCATTTATCTCATTTATGTGAACCATTGCTTTTTCTATAAGTTCTTCTGTTAAATATTCAACATAATAACTTCCGCCCCAGGGATCAACTGTGTCACATGCTCCAATTTCTTCTTGAATTATTAATTGCGTATCTCTTGCAATTTTTGCAGAATATTTTGTTGGTAATCCTATCGCTTCGTCCAATGAATTTGTATGTAGACTTTGGGTTCCTCCAAAGACTGCTGATAAAGCTTCAATCGTTGTACGTGTTATATTGTTAAATGGCTCTTGTTCAGTCAAACTCCAACCACTTGTTTGACAATGTGCTCTTAAGCAGTATGACTTTTCTTTTTTAGGTTTGAACCGTTTCATTAGTTTAGTCCAAAGATATCTAGCAGCTCTCATCTTAGCTATCTCCATAAAATGATTCATTCCAATACCCCAAAAAAATGAAAATCGATTTGCAAAATCATCTACCTTAAGCCCTGCATTTATACCGGTTTTTACATATTCAATTCCATTAGCCAGAGTATATGCTAGTTCTAGATCAGCACTAGCTCCCGCTTCTTGCATGTGATATCCGGAAATGCTAATACTATTGAATTTTGGCATATTCTTGCTTGTAAACTCAAAAATATCTGCAATGATTCTAATCGAATCTTTTGGAGGATATATAAATGTATTTCTTACCATATATTCTTTTAAAATATCATTTTGTATAGTTCCAGAAAGTTTTGCAATATCAACTCCTTGTTCTTCAGCAGCAACAATGTAAAATGCCATAATTGGTAATACCGCTCCGTTCATAGTCATTGAAACGCTCATTTTGTCTAGTGGAATCCCATCGAATAATATTTTCATATCATCAACACTGTCAATGGCTACCCCCGCTTTCCCAACATCTCCAATCACCCTGGGATTATCGGAATCATAACCTCTGTGGGTTGGCAAATCAAAAGCAACAGAAAGGCCTTTTTGTCCAGCTTTTAAATTTTCTCTATAAAATTTATTACTTTCTTTTGCCGTTGAAAAACCTGCATATTGTCTAATTGTCCATGGTTTTTTGGTATACATAGATGAGTAAGGCCCACGAACAAACGGTGGTAATCCAGCGATTGACTCAGATACTTTTATTTTTGAAAAATCCTTTGAATAATAATTAGATTTAATTTTTATTTGTTCATCGGTCTCAAAAAACACATTTTTTTCTTTTTTGGTAGATTTTGGACTAAAGTCCTTTAGGGTTATATTGACAAAATTCTTTTTATTCATCTATATATTTATTGAATCCCACTAAAATTTTTTCCCCTGAACTATATTGTTCTTTTTCTTTTTTTGAGTTTAGTAAAATATGATTAAAAAGCCCATCATTTTTTAAACTCTCAGAATAACCTCCGTTTGATATTATTTTTTTAAATAAATCAATAGATTTTTGAGCTAAGTTTTCGATTAAATAAGTCAGATAATAACTACCACTAATGGCATTATTAACCTTGTTAATTGTAGTTTCATTTTTTAAAATTAATAGTTGATTGTATTTAATTCTTTCAGAAAATTCATTTCTATTCTTAAATTTAATGTCATATGGGATGGATTTTATAAAATCACAACCACCTAAAATTCCAGACATACACTCTGAAGTTGATCTTATAATATTATTATTATAATTTTCAATTGTTTTGTTTTTTACGGATGGTTTAGCAGTAATGATACAATCATCGATCTGTTTACCATATTCTTTTGAAATTATACTCCAAATAATTCTTAAAACTTGAATTTTTGCTATTTCAAAAAAGTAATTATTTCCCTGAATTACCTCAAATGATACTTTTTCAATAAGATTAATTCCATATTTTTCTACTAATTCTGAAGCTACTGAGATTAAAAAGGCAATTTCTTGTATTATGTTAGCTCCAGAGTTTTTAAAAAATTCTGATGAAATATTTAATTTAAATTTTTCATTTACACAATCATTTAAATTTAAATCATTTATTGAGTCCAATTTTGGTTCAATTAAAATATTTAGATCAGTCTTTTCCATGAATTTATCAGAGCTGATAAAAAAATTACCCCTTGAAATAACTGACTTATCAATATCCTCATTTGCATAATTATATAATGTGAAATTATTTATGTCATTCTCTAATAATTTTTTTATTTCCTCATTTAAATCAATGATGTTCCTGCAATCAATATCGCCCATAATATTCCAGGTTTTTGGAAATAATAATTTATTGGGATTGATTATAGAATCAGCATTTTTTGAATAGTGCGGTGAAATAGTTACTTCTTCGTTTGATAATGAGAATAAATCACAATATTCCTTTTCCCCAATGTCATTTATTATCTTTGCAGCCCATTGATTATATATAGTATTTTCAACTTTCATTTAATCAGAAATTGTGTCATATTCTATTAAAAAAATTTCTTCATCATCCTTTTTCATAAATAATTTTTCTCTTGCATATTTTTCAAGTCCTGAGTCAGATTGTATCATTTCAAGTTCAATGTTGTCTTTTGAAATTTCTTTCTTGTAGTATGTTTTTTGCTCATTTAATTCTTTAATGTCATTATTTAGTTCGCTGTGAAAAATTAGAGAATTACTATCAAAAAATATCATCCAAAAAATGAATAATATTATAATAATTCCATAGGTGCTTTTAATAAATTTTAAAATTTTATTTTTCATCACAAATTCTTTTTTATTACGTTAATCAAAGGACTAATTTTAATATTTTCGTACGTATTTAAAATTAAATCACAAAATGTTTTGTGTGGTTCAACATATTCAGAGTGCATAATGTCAAGTCTAGTTTCAAATAGTTTTATAACATCATTATAGTTTCTTCCTCTTTCTTTGATATCCCTTTCCAGCCTTCTTTGGAATCTTACATCTCGTGGACAATCTAAAAATACCGAATAATTAATACTGTCTCTTAAAGTTTTATTTGTAAGAATCAAGATACCTTCTATTATTAATATTTTTTTTGGTTCTACTACTGTTGTTTTTTCAAGTCTTAAATGTGTAGTAAAACAATAGTTAGGTACATTAATATTTATTTCTTGTTTAAGTAAATCAATATGTTTATTTAATAAGTCAAAGTCAATTGCCTCAGGTGTATCATAATTTAATTTATCCCTTTGGTTAAAATCTAAACTGGCATTATTCTTATAATATGAATCTGAAGACAACAAACAAATTTCTGATGCATCAAATAAATTAATGACTTCGTTAACAATTGTAGTTTTTCCACTTCCAGTACCACCAGTAATTCCTATAATGAACATGTTATTCTGTTAGTTTTATAATTCCAAGGTTTTCAACCCCCACAAAAATATTTTTGTCTTTGTCTAACTCAACTGATCTTACTCTGCCAATTTGATCAAATAATTTTTTTTCCTCTATTACTTTGCCGTCTTTAATAATGGATTGGTGTATGTATTGAAACTTTAAAGACCCTATTAAAATACTTTTATTTAGTGACGGGTATTTTGGGTTGTCAACATAAACCATACCACTGGGTGCAATAGACGGAACCCAAAAGTGAATTGGGTCAACCATACCATCTATAGAAGTTTTATTCGTAAATTTTGTTCCGATATAATTTATACCGTAGCTGGCTAATGGCCAGCCATAATTTTCTCCAGCTTCAATGATATTTATTTCATCACCACCTCTAGGGCCATGCTCATGAATCCATATTTTATTATTTTTTTCGTCATAAAACATTCCTTGGGGGTTTCTGTGACCATAGCTGAAAATCGCTTTTTTTGAATTTTTCTCATTAACAAAAGGATTATCAATCGGAATTCTTCCGTCATCATGTAATCTATAGATTTTACCACCATCTCTATTGATATCTTGCGGGTTAAGATCCCGATTTCCTCTGTCGCCAATACTGAAAAATAAATAATTATCCTTGTCAAATACCATCCTACTTCCATAATGAAGATTTCTTTTACTGTTCGGTAAGGCCTTATAAATTATTTCTTGATTAGTTGCTTGATTTCCTTTCAATTTAAATCTCAAAATAGATGTATTTGTTCCTTCATTTTTATCGTTAGAAGATGAGTAAGAAATGTATATCCATTTGTTTTTAGAATAATTAGGGTGTAATTCGATGTCGAGCAACCCTCCTTGATTTTTAGAAATAATTTCAGGAAGATTTTTGACAACCGTTTTTATTCCGTTTTTAAAGTGAATTAACTCACCTCTACGTTCGGTAATTAAAATTGAATCGTCAGGTAAAAAAACAAATGCCCAGGGTACATCTAAATTATCAACTATTAATTCGTATTTCAATTCATTTGGAAATGAATTATTAAAAAAACAAAAAACCGTAAAAAATAATATAAACTTCTTCATATAATGAAATTACAAAAAACTACTTATTAAATGGTTAAATGCATGCTTCAAATAAACAATAATTACATATTTTTGTTTATCAAATTAAATGTAAATGAGTGAAAAAGTAAATTGCCTTATCATAGGCTCAGGTCCAGCAGGTTATACAGCAGCAATATATGCTGCAAGAGCAAATATGAATCCAGTTTTATATCAAGGGATTCAACCTGGTGGCCAGTTAACAACTACAACGGATGTTGAAAATTTTCCTGGATATCCAGACGGAGTTTCTGGTCCTGAAATGATGGTAGAATTACAAAAGCAAGCAGAAAGATTTGGTACTGATATCCGAAATGGTTGGGTAACAAAAGTTGATTTTACTGATAAGTTAAAATTATCGATTAATGATGAACATGAATTGGAATGTAATTCAGTAATAATATCAACTGGAGCATCTGCAAAATATCTTGGTTTAAATTCTGAAAAAAAATATCTTGAATCTGGCGGTGGAGTATCAGCTTGTGCAGTATGCGATGGGTTTTTTTATAAAAACCAAGAAGTTGTAATAGTTGGTGGTGGAGATTCTGCATGTGAAGAAGCTCATTATCTTTCAAAATTATGTAGTAAAGTGACCATGTTAGTTAGAAGAGACGAATTTAGAGCCTCCAAGATTATGCAAGACAGGGTTATGAAAACTGAAAATATTGAAATACTTTTTAACACATCTACATTAGAGATTAAAGGAGATGGTCAATTAGTATCGTCAATTCTTACAAAAAACAATATAACTGGTGAAATAAAGGATATTCCTGCTACAGGGTTTTTTGTTGCTATTGGACATAAACCTAATACAGATATTTTTAAACCATACATAGATATGGATTCGACAGGCTATATAATAAATAAACCTGGTTCAACAAAAACTAATATTGAAGGTGTATTTGTTTCTGGAGATGCAGCTGATCATACATATAGACAAGCAATTACAGCAGCAGGAACAGGTTGCATGGCAGCATTAGATGCCGAAAGATACTTAGCTTCTAAGTAAATTTTTTAATTTAGTGAGTCTATGCAGTTTTTTAAGAGAAATCCCTTTGGCCATATACTATTTGTTAAAAAGTGGATTATCAGAATTATCGGCGCCTACAGTCATAGGAGATACAGAGGATTTAATGAACTTAAAATCGAAGGCTCTGAAATTATTAGAGATTTAGAAGATTCAAATGTTTTATTTATTTCCAATCATCAGACATATTTTGCTGACGTTGTTGCTATGTTTCACGTATTTAACGCAAGTTTAAAAGGAAGAGTAGATTCTATTAAGAATATTGGTTATTTATGGAGCCCAAAATCCAACATTTATTTTATTGCAGCAAAAGAAACTATGAATGCGGGATTAATTCCAAAAATTTTAGCTTATGCAGGTTCTGTAAGTATTGAAAGAACATGGAGAAGTAATGGTGAAGACGTAAATAGAAAAGTAAAATTTAGCGATATTTCTAATATCGGAAAAGCATTAGATGACGGATGGGTAATAACATTTCCGCAGGGAACAACCACTCCATTTAAGCCCGTGAGAAAAGGAACAGCATTTTTAATTAAGCAATACAAACCGGTAGTTGTACCTATTGTTATAGATGGATTTAGAAGATCATTTGATAAAAAAGGTTTGAGGGTAAAGAAAAAAAACATTCTTCAAACAATGACTATAAAAAAACCTTTAAAAATTGATTATGATAAAGAGTCAACGGACGAAATAATTAACAAAATTGCACACTCAATTGAGCAACATGAAACTTTTTTAAAGGTAATTCCTCAAAAAGAGCTAAAGAAAGAGAATGAACTTAACAAAAAAAGAGAGTTTTAAATTTTAAATACATCACCTTCTTCTATAATATCATTAACCTGGGAAGCAACCCTGTGAAAAGCATCTAAGTCAGACGCATCAATTTTTGATCTAACTAAACTTTTGAAATGTCTTATTTTTTCAATAACAATCTTTCTTTTTTTTAAGCCAAGCTTAGTTAGTGAAATTATTATACCTCTACCATCATTAGGATCAGGTCTTCTAGTAATAAGGTTTTTATTTTCCATAGAATTTAATATCCTAGAAATACTATTAGATTCTAATCCCATTACAGGGCCTATCGAAGTAGATGGACTTCCGTTTTCTGGGTCAATACTTATTAAAGTAAAACTAATTGAGAATGTAACATCATATTTAGAAGCCTCAAGATTATACATTTTCTCTATGTTTTTCCAAGTTTGTCTAACAACAAAATCAACCCTTCTTCTAAAATCTTTATTAATTATCATAATAACATAAGTTAACAATATAT
>CEVX01173142.1_pt1 | contig 15294 bp, 16 predicted proteins | sample 356561 | NCBI WGS metagenome assembly CEVX01 (sample SAMEA2623886, study PRJEB7988) | marine metagenome | biome: marine biome (ENVO:00000447); feature: surface water layer (ENVO:00002042); material: "saline water (ENVO:00002010), including plankton (ENVO:xxxxxxxx)" | depth 5 m | reverse complement strand
GGTCTTATATATGTTGGTAGCGATGATGGTTTAGTTCATGTAAGTCATGATGGGGGGAATACATGGAAAAATATTTCTTCTTCTTTACCTGGTAATATGTGGATTAGTAGTGTTTATCCTTCAAAATTTTATGAAAATAGAGTTTATGTATCACTTAATGGCTATAGATGGGATAATTTTGATCCTATGATATATATATCTGATGATTATGGTGCTAATTGGAGTAAAATAGGACATAATCTTCCAAAAGAGCCAATTAATATATTAATAGAAGATCTTGAAAATGAGAAACTGGTTTATGTTGGTACTGATCATGGAGTTTATGCATCTTTAGATTATGGTAATAACTTCTTTGCTTTTTCAAGTGGATTATCTAATGCTCCTGTACATGATTTAGTTCTGCATCCAAGAGAAAGAGATTTGATTGTTGGAACGCATGGAAGATCAGTATATGTTGCTAATGTTAAGCATTTGCAAATGCTTAGTGAAAAAATTCTTTCAAAGAACATCCATGTTTTTGAATTGGAAAAAATAAAATTTTCACCAAGATGGGGTAGTAAAGGGTGGGGATCAAACTTTTATACACCTGAAATTCAAATTGTATATTATTCTGCTTCTTCTTTACCTACTAAAATAAATGTAATACATGAAAATAAAATACTTAAAACTTTAGATTTTGATGCTACTTCAGGATTGAATTTTATTTCCTATGACCTATCAATTGATAAAAAAGAACAAAGTTCTAATGATAATGGCTTACATTATTTGACTAAGGGAAAATATACTGTTGAAGTTATTCAAAATGATAATGTTTCAAATGTTAAACTTATTATAGACTAATTTTAACTATGAAATTTGCTCTCAAATTAATATTTTTTCTTTTCCTTCCACTTATTATATATTCTCAGAGTCAGCTAGATAATGGTTTAGAGGATAGGGATTCTGCTCTAAATTATGCTTATTATTTAAACTGTAATGGTGTATTTGAAAAAAAAATAGATGGAAAAATTTATTTTTTTCCTTGTAAAAATGAAGAAGAATTACAAATTAAAAAAATACAAATGCAGGTTAGACCTGAAGTAACTGAAGTATGGGATCCGGAGCCAAAAATAGTTACACCTGGAAATTCTTATGGTATACCACCCTCAGATGCAATAATTTTATTTGATGGAACTAACTTGGATAGTTGGATTCAAGAAAATGGAGAACCCAAATGGGATTTAAATGATGGTTATATGACCGTTAAGCCTGGATCAGGTGGTTTGTATACAAAACAATTATTTGGAGATTGTCAGTTACATATTGAGTTTAGAACTCCTTCTCAGGTTAAAGGAGAAGGTCAGGGGAGAGGTAATAGTGGTATTTATTTTATGCAAGAAATGGGAGTTAAAGGGGATGTTGGTTATGAAGTACAGGTACTAGATTCATATGAAAATAGAACTTACTCTAACGGTCAAGCATCAAGCATTTATAAGCAACACATTCCTCTTGTAAATGCTTCAAAAAAGCCTGGTGAATGGCAAACCTATGATATTTTTTTTAAGGCTCCTTTATATAACGAGAAAAGGAAATTATTAAGACCAGCATATATTACGGTAATACATAATGGAATAGTTGTTCAAAATCATGTTCAGATTCAGGGGGCAACAAGTTATATAGGTTATCCTAGCTATAAAACAGACAATAAAAAAGAACCTATTATGCTTCAAGATCATGGAGATTTAGTTAGCTATAAGAATATTTGGATTAGAGAGCTTTGATATTATTTTTATTTTATTTTATTTGTTAATATATTACAACCATAATCTAGTAACTATGAATTTTATAAAATTTAAGAACATACTTTTTTTATCTTTAATTGTCCTCATTTCTTGTAAGAAAAAAGATGATGATGTTACACCTGTTGATGATCCATTGGATATTCAAGCAAAAAAGATTGAAGCCTTATGGGATTTGAAAGATGCTTCATCCGCCACTAAAGATGGTTCAGTAGTTGCTGATTTTGCTGATTTGACATTAACTTTTTCTGCAGGCTCTAAAGCTGGAGGTAATTTTAATACTTCAAATTCTGCTAATGCAAATGTATGGCCTAATTCTGGTTCTTGGTCTTTTGACGGGGGAGATAAAAATAAACTTAAAAGAAATGATAATGTAGTGATGACAATTTCACTTACCAATAATGATAATGATCTTAAAGTTTCTTTTAATGTTGCATCTGGAGTTAAACAAGGAAACTGGGTATTTGACTTTGTAAAGAAATAATTTCTTTAATCTATCGTTTCTAAAATTATATTATGGTTAGTATAAATACAGATATCACCTGCTATTTTTAAACTTTTTTTGACCATCTCTTTTGCAGTAAGCTTTTTCACATTTTCTTTTAACGCAATAGCTGCTGATTGAGCATAATTACTTCCTGATCCAATGGTTGCAATTTCATTATCTGGTTCCAATACATCTCCGGTTCCAGATACTATTAATATTTGATTTTTATTTGCAACAATCATCATAGCCTCTAACCTCCTTAAGTATCTATCCATTCTCCAGTCTTTAGCGAGCTCAATAGCAGATCTTTTCATATTTCCACCGTATTTACTAAGTTTTTCTTCAAATCTGTCAATAAGTGTAAAAGCATCAGCTGTAGATCCAGCAAAACCTGCAAGAATTTTTCCTTCTTGTAATTTTCTTATTTTTTTTACATTACTTTTTGCAACAGTACTCCCCATTGTTGCTTGACCATCTGCTCCAATAGCAAGCTGACCATTATGAATTATTGCACATACGGTTGTAGACTTAAATTTTTTCATTTTACACTAATATTTTAATTGGATCTTCTAAAAGTTCTTTTAATGTTTTTAAAAACGCAGCGCCAGTAGCACCATCAACTAATCTGTGGTCACATGACATTGTTACTTTCATAATATTTCCAGGAACAATTTCTCCATTTTTAACAATTGGGGTATTTTTAATTCCCCCTACTGCTAAGATACAGGAATCATTAGGATTTATTATAGCAGTAAATTCTTCAATGCCAAACATTCCAAGATTAGAGATTGTAAAAGTATTTCCTTCCCAATCAGATGGTTGTAGTTTTTTTTCTTTTGCTTTTCCTGCAAGTTCTTTGACTTCCAATGAAATATGAGATAAAGTTTTATTATCAGCAAATCTAATAACAGGAACAAGGAGTCCTTCATCTACAGCAACAGCAACTCCAATATGTATATGATGGTTCTCTCTAATTTTATTTTCAATAAGACTTGAATTAACCATAGGATGTTTTCTTAATGCAGAAGCACAAGCTTTTAAAATAATATCATTAAATGATATTTTTACATCTGAGCTTTCATTAATTTTTTTTCTTCCTTCAACGCAATTATCCATATTTATTTCCATAGTAAGATAAAAATGTGGTGCAGTGAATTTGCTTTCTGAAAGTCTTTTTGATATAGTTTTTCTCATTTGACTGACTGGGCTTTCATCATAAGATTCTTCAGCAATTATTTTTGGAAGATTAATTTTTTCAGAAGGCATATTAGCATCCTCAGATGAAAGAGAATCTAAATCTTTTTTAGTTATTCTTCCTCCTTCACCAGTTCCCTGAATATTTTTTAGATCAATACCTTTTTCTAAAGCAATTTTTTTTGCTAAAGGAGAAGCCTTTATTCTTCCATTAGATGAAATATTTTCAGTATTTTCAATTTTTTTAACAGCATCTATAACATCCTCTTTTATTTTTATATCTTTTTCTTCTTCTTTTATATCTTTTTCTTCTTCAGCAAGTAGTTCTTTTTTTTCCTCTTCATTAGATGGATTTTTATTTGCTTCATTTAATATTTCAGATATATCCTCATCCTTTTCGCCAATAATTGCAATAATTCCATTTACTGGCACTGATTCTCCATTTTTAATTCCTATATGTAAAAGTGTTCCATCATCATAAGATTCTAGCTCCATTGTTGCCTTATCTGTTTCAACTTCTGCTAAAATATCCCCAGATTTAATCTCATCACCAACCTTTTTTAACCAAGATGAGATTACACCTTCTTCCATGGTATCACTCATCTTTGGCATTCTAATTATTTCTGCCATAAAAGTTTAAAATATTACATCAAATTTAATTCAAAATTTAATATAAAGGATTTAAGATAAGAAAATATTAATTTTGAGCTATGATTGACAGATATGTTATTGAATACAATTCAAATTTGATAAGAAAGATAACTAATTCGAAGACAGTTGATTCATTTGATTCACAATACAATGCAGCTCCAACAAAGTCATTACCTATAGTTACAATAAAATCTCCCAATAAAGTTGATTTTGTTCATTGGGGTGCAACATCAGATTATGCCAAAAAAAAACCATTAGCTGATAAGTTGATTAGTTTAGATTTATCCACTTTTTCTAAAAGTAATATGCATTATAATCTTTTAATCTCTCAAAGGTGTGTTATTCTATGTAATGGTTTTTATTTATGGAAAAAAGCCTCAAAAAATGAAAAAACCCCTTATTACTTCAATTATATTAAAGATAAAATTTTATTATGTGTTGGCATAAAGGAAAAGTATGAGGATTTTGAAGGAAATACTTTTAATTATTTTTCCTTTATATCTAAAAAGACTAATCATAAGTGGAAAGAATTTTCTGATTCTATTCCATTAGTTATTGATTTTGAAAATATTGATATGTGGTTTGATAAAAATAAAAGGTTTGATGAAATCTTAGATTTAATTTATCAACCTGAAATTTCATCCTTTAATTATTATACTGTATCTCCATTTATTAAAGATTTATCAAATAATGATAAAAAATTGATAAGCCCAAAAAAGACTTCAAATCAATATGGAAATTATAGTCTTTTTAATTGACTCAAATTAATGATAAAATTTTATTATAATTACTAAAAAAATATGAAAACATCCATAATTAAAGGAATAGGTTACTATGTACCAGAAAACATTGTAAAAAACAAAGATTTAGAAAAAATTATGGATACGTCTGATGAATGGATTCAAGAAAGGACTGGAATTAGAGAAAGAAGATGGGTTTTGGAGGACAGTGATGAATCTACATCTTCTATGGGAACAGAAGCTGCAAAAAAAGCAATCAAAAATGCAAATATATCTCCTGATGAAATTGATTTTATAATTTTTGCTACCCTAAGCCCAGATTATTTTTTCCCAGGATCTGGTGTTTTAATTCAAAGAAATTTAGGTATAAAGGAAGTTGGTGCTTTGGATATAAGAAATCAATGTTCTGGTTTTATTTATGCATTATCAATTGCAGATCAATACATTAAATCTGGAATGTACAAAAATATTCTTATAGTTGGATCTGAACTTCACTCTGGAGGACTTGAAAAGTCTACAAGAGGAAGAAATGTTTCAGTTATATTCGGTGATGGAGCAGGTGCCGTTATAATTCAAGCTTCTGATGATCCTGGAAAAGGAATTATGTCTACTCACCTTCATTCTGAGGGGAAACACGCTGAAGAACTTGTTGTAATTAGTCCAGCTACAAAAAAATGGATAGATAAATTAGTTGAAGATCCTAGTGAAGATGGATCAAGTTATGCTCCATATATGAATGGTAATTTTGTTTTTAAAAATGCTGTTTTAAGGTTTATGGAAGTCATAAATGAGGCTCTTATTACAAATAACTTAACTAAAGAAGATATTAACTTGTTAATACCTCATCAAGCCAATTTAAGAATTAATCAATTCGTGCAAAAACAACTTTCACTCCCCGATGAAAAAGTTTATAATAATATTATGAAATATGGTAACACAACTGCAGCATCAATTCCAATAGCTTTGGCTGAGGCTATTGAAAAAGGTAAATTAAAAGAAGGAGATATTTTATGTTTAGCTGCTTTTGGTGCAGGTTTCACATGGGGTTCAGCATTAATTAAATGGTAATGAATAAATTCATTATCAATGTGATTTTTTTTTTTAATTTTTTGCCTTTAATAACTTTTTCACAAAAAATATTCATTCCTATTTCCGATCCTTATATAGTAAGTATATATACCAAAGGAGATAAAGATATAGGTGGTAATTATATTTCAAAAGATTCTTTAGGAAATATTATTATTTCAGGAAAATTCAATGATATTATTCCTATTGGGGAGTGGACCATATACTTTAAAAATGGAAGGAGGAAAGCAAATTACTTTTATAATAATGGAAAATTAGATGGAGAATTCATAGAATATTATTGGAATGGAAAAATTAAAATTAGGGGGGAATATGTAAACAACAAACCTTCTTTTATTTGGAAGTCTTATTTTCTAGATGGATCAATGGAGTCAACTGGTCAAATGTTTGAGGGTAATAAATTCAGTGAATGGAATGAATATCATTTAAATGGAAGAATCAGTATTATATCAAATTATAATAATCAAGGTCAATTAAATGGTAATTATTACAAATATGATAATAATGGAAAAATAATTTATTCAGCTAATTATCTTCAAGATAAATTAAATGGTGGATATAAGGAATACTATTTAGATGGAGAGGTAGCTCTTAATGGTAATTACAAAATGGGATTAAAAAATGGAATTTGGAAAGAATTTACAATTTGGAAAAACATATCTTTTATAAAGGAATATAAAGATGATAAGCCTCACTCAAAATGGAAGTACTATTATGGTAATAAAAATACTAAGAAAATAGAATCTTATTATGAAGGAGTTAGAAATGGTAATTTTATAGAATTTTATGAAACTGGGATTATTTCAAAATCTTATTTTTATAAAAATAATCTATTAGATAGTTCATATTATGAATTTCTTCCTAATGGATCAATTAGTGTTGAAGGATATTTTGATAATGGTTTGAAAAATGGTGAATGGGCTACTTTTACAGAAGAGGGTAAATTATTTTCTATTGGATTTTATTTAAATGATTATAAAGATGGGGCTTGGAAGTACTTTTATAAATCTGGATATTTAAAGTCTGAAGGTATTTATTCTACAGGGTTTAAAAACGATCAATGGATATTTTTTTATGAAAACAAAAATATTGATGAAATTGGCAGTTATTATAATGATTTAAAAGATGGTTTATGGGGGAGGTTTTACTCAAATGGACAGTTAAAGCAAGAAGAAATGTATGATAAAGGAAAATTAATTTCTATTTCAGAATATTATTATGAAAATGGAAAAATTTTAGATAAAGGAAATTTCAAAAATGGTAAAGGAGATGTATTTGATTATTATGAAAACGGAAAAATATTCTCTGTAAAAAAGTATAATAATGGATTTTTAAATGGAAAATCTATTTTTTATTATTCAAATGGTAAAATTGCTGAAGAAGGTAGTTATAAAAATAATATTAAAGTTGGTGTTTGGAAAAAATATAATAAAAGAGGTTTAGAAATATCTCAAAGTATTTATGAGAAATAAAAAAATAATTATTGCAATTGATGGATTATCTGGTTGTGGTAAAAGTTCCACTGCCAAATTATTAGCTAAAGAAATGGATTATAAATATTTAGATTCTGGAGCAATGTATAGAGCTGTTACATTGTATATAATTGAAAACTCTATTGATTATAAAAATTTGAAAAAATTAAAAAATATTATTAATGAAATTAGATTAGAATTTATAAAGGAAAATACATCTGATTCTTATCAAATATTTTTAAATAGTAAGAATGTAGAAAAAAAGATTAGATCAAAGGAAGTTTCTGAATTAGTAAGTGAGATAAGTAAAATATCTATAATAAGAAAAAAACTAGTTAAAATGCAAAGAACTATTGGTGATAATAAGGGTATAGTAATGGAAGGCAGGGATATTGCAACTGTAGTTTTTCCGGACGCTGAATTAAAAATTTTTATGCAAGCTGACATAAATATTCGTGCAAAAAGAAGACTTAAAGAGTTTGAGAAAATTGGTAAAAAAATATCGTTGAAAGAAGTGAAATTAAATTTAATTGAAAGAGATAATAAAGATTCTAACAGAAAGGATAGTCCACTAAAGATAACTTCTGATTCTTTAATATTGGACACCACTTCAATTTCTTTACAAGATCAAATAGAGTTTATTAAAAAAGAAGCAAAAAAAATAATTAATTAATTTTTTAAAAATCATATTATTTTGATTTTATAATTCATAATTTATTAGTTTTGCCAATAATTTATTTTCTTTACAGTTGATAAAAAAATGGCTTTAAAAATAGGTATTAAGAAGGGTTTTGATATTAATCTTCAAGGAAGTATTTCTAATGATATAGTAAATAATACACCTTGTTCTTCTTTTGCTATTAAACCCGATGATTTTATAGGGATAACACGTCCAAAGTTATTAGTAAAACCTGGTGATGAAGTTGTTGCTGGTACCCCATTAATGTATGATAAACTATTAGAAGATGTTATGTATACCTCACCAGTAAGTGGTGAAATTGCTGAAATTATTAGGGGAGAGAAAAGAAAAATTGAGGAAATTAGAATTCTTGCTGATAAAAAAAATAGATATTTAGAGTTTCAGAAATTTTCTGAAAATGATATTGAAAAAATGTCTTCAGATGATGTTTCAGAGATTTTAAAAAAATCAGGTTGTTGGTTAAATATTATTCAAAGACCTTATGGCATTGTTGCAGAACCAAATACAAAGCCTAAAGCAATTTTTGTTTCTTGTTTTGATTCACATCCATTAGCTCCTTCATATAGAGAATTAATTAAAGAAAACAAGAATTATATTCAATCGGGAATAAATATCATTAAAAAATTCACTGATGGTGAGATACATCTAAATTGCAATCAAACCATTTATGATGATTGTGATTTTAATGGTGTCCAAAAAAATATATTTTCTGGTCCACATCCTTCTGGAAATGTTGGTGTACAAATACATCATGTTGACCCAATTAATAAAGGTGATATTGTTTGGACAATAAATCCTTATGGTTTATCTCAGATAGGCAGATTATTTTTAAGGGGTATGTATGATACATCTAAAGTAATAGCTGTAGTTGGTTCTGAAGTAAATAATCCAGGATATTTTAGAGTTAACATTGGAACAAATGTTGCTGAAATTTTGAAAGGAAATTTAAAGAGTGATCACTCAAGAGTAATTTCAGGGAATGTATTAACAGGCACATCAATTTCATCAAGTGGGTATTTAGGATTTTATGATAATATGATTACTGTAATACCTGAAGGTAATCATCATGATTTTTTAGGTTGGATAAAGCCAGTTTTTAATAAGTTAAGTTTTCATCGTGCTTTTGGTTTATTTTCATTTTTAAATGGAAAAAAGAAATATGTTTTGGATTCAAACACCAATGGGGAATTAAGGGCTTTTGTTCAAACTGGTGAGTTTGAAAAGGTTCTTCCTATGGATATTTTACCAACTTATCTTTTTAAATCTATTATGGCTAATGACTATGATGAGATGGAAGAATTAGGAATATATGAATTAATAGAAGAGGATATAGCATTATGTGAGTTTATTGACGTATCAAAAAATGATTTACAAAACCTTTTAAGAAAAGGATTAAATTTATTAAAGGAAGGATAATATGAAGTTTTTAAGAAACATACTTGATAAACAAAAACCTAAATTTCAAAAAGATGGAAAATTTGAAAAGTTCCATTATTTATTTGAAGCTGCTGAAACATTTTTATATGTGCCAAATTTAGTTACAAAAAAGAAAGGTGTTCAAATAAAAGATATGATTGATCTTAAAAGAATGATGATGACAGTTGTTATTGCAATGATACCTTGTCTGCTTTTTGGGATTTGGAATGTAGGTCATCAACACTTTATTGCTATTGGAAATCCAGCATCATTCTTTGAAAAAATTGTAGTTGGTTCAAAGGTAGTGCTTCCAATTGTTTTGGTTTCATATACTGCAGGAGGTATAGTTGAAGTAATTTTTTCCACTATTAGAAAACATCCAATTAATGAAGGTTTTTTGGTTTCTGGCATGCTTATACCTTTAATTATGCCACCTACGATTCCTTTGTGGCAAGTTGCTTTAGCTACAGTTTTTGCAATTTTAATAGCAAAAGAAGTTTTTGGAGGTACAGGAATGAATATACTAAATGTAGCTCTTACAGCTAGAGTTTTCTTATACTTTGCTTATCCATCTGATATTTCGGGTGATGTATGGACGTATTATGGAGATAAAACTGAACTAATTAGTGGGTATTCTGGGGCTACTCCTTTGGCTTTAGGTGCAACTACTGTAGATGGGACAAATACTGATGAAGTTGTTTCTTTATTTGATCAATATTCAGCTTCTATAAATCAAGATGGTTTTTATTCTTTCATAAATATGTTTGCTGGAGTAATACCTGGATCTATAGGAGAAACTTCTACTTTAATGTGTTTGATTGGTGCATTAATTTTAATTATTACTGGTGTTGGTAGTTGGAAAATAATTGTAAGTGTTTTTATTGGATCGTATTTTATGAGTTTTATTTTTAATTTGGTTGGACTAAATCAATTTATGCTTTTGCCACCAGAATATCATTTGATTATTGGTGGTTTAGCTTTTGGTGCCGTCTTTATGGCCACTGATCCTGTTACAGCTACTCAAACGGAAACTGGAAAATGGATTTATGGATTTTTAATTGGTGTACTTACTATAATTGTTAGATTGTTTAATCCAGCTTATCCAGAAGGTATAATGCTAGCAGTATTATTTATGAATGTTTTTGCTCCATATATTGATCATTATGTTATTTTAGCAAATAAAAAAAGAAGATTAAATCGTGCAACAGTCTAATTTATATATTATAACATTTACCATATTAATGACCATTTTTTTTGGTACACTATTGTCATTGACTAGAATGACATTAGAGCCTAGACAAAAGAAACAAGAGGAAATTGATACAAAGAAAAAAATACTTGGGGCAGTAGTTAATGTTTCAGAATATGATCCGGATAAAATACTTTCAATTTATAATGAAAGAATGCAATCAATAGTATTAAATTATGATAATGAAATTGTTAATACAGATTCTAAAGGAAACAAAATAATTGCTGAAAATATTAATATTCAAAAAAATTATAAATTAGATCCTGAAGAGAGGATGTATCCTATTTTTATGTATAAAAATATAGAATCTGGTGATACTGAAGCATATATTTTTCCTATGTTTGGTAATGGACTATGGGATTGGATAAGTGCATATGTAGCTTTCGAAAAAGATTTAAATACGGTTATGGGTATTTCATTTGATCATAAAATAGAGACTCCTGGACTTGGTGCTAGAATAGCATCTAGTGAAATCCAAGATAGATATAAAAAGAAAAAGATTTTTGATGATACTGGTAATTTTATTTCTGTAACCATGTTAAAAGGAGAAAATAATAAAGGAATTAATGCTCATCAAGTTGATGGGATGAGTGGAGCAACTATAACTGGTAATGGTGTCAATAAAATGATTTTTCATTATCTTGAATGTTACAGTAGTTTCATTGAAGAAAATAAATTAGACCAATCTATTAAAATTTCTAAAAATTAAATTTATGAGTACTGAAGTTTTAGATAAAGAAATAAAAAAAAATAAGGTATCAGAACCTCTTTTATCAAAAAGGAGAAAAAAAATTATTTCTGATCCTTTTAATGATGATAATCCAATAACAATTCAAGTTTTGGGTATATGTTCAGCATTGGCAGTAACAATTAAAATGGAACCAACAATTATTATGGCAATAAGTGTTGTTTTTGTTATGATTTTTTCTAGTTTGATTACATCTGTTATTAGAAATTATATTCCATCAAGAGTAAGGATTATTGTTCAAATGGCAATTATTGCAAGTCTTGTTACATTAGTTTCAGAGTTTTTAAGAGCATTTAATTATGAAATGTTTAAAACTCTAGGTGCTTTTGTAGGTTTGATAATTACAAATTGTATAGTTATGGGTCGATTGGAAGCATATGCTATGGGAAATAAACCATATGATAGTGTTTTAGATGCTTTTGGAAATGCAATAGGATATGGATGGATAATTATCACAGTTGCTTTTTTTAGAGAACTTCTTGGTTCTGGTTCAGTTTTAGGCTTTAAAGTTTTTGAATTTATAGGTTGGGAAAATTTTCCTACAAATGGATTAATGGTAGATAGTGTTGGTGCATTTATAATAATAGGCTTAATAATTTGGGTTCAAAGATCGATAAGTGGTTACGTTGAAAATTAGTATAAATTATGGATGATATCATAAATTTGATTCTTAAAAGTGTTTTTGTTGATAATATGGTTTATACTTATTTTTTAGGTATGTGTAGTTATTTGGCCGTATCTAAAAAGTTAACAACTGCAAATGGTTTAGGTATTGCTGTAATTTTTGTTTTAACATTTACTGCTCCTTTAAATTGGTTGATTCAAGAAAATATCCTAAAAGAAGGTGCTTTGGTTAAATATTTTGGAGAGCAATATGCTAATGTTAATTTAGATTTTCTTCAATTATTAATGTTTATTGCTGTAATTGCATCATTTGTTCAATTTGTTGAAATGGTTATCGAGAAATTTTCTCCTACCTTATATGGTTCATTAGGAATATTTCTCCCTTTAATAACTGTAAATTGTAGTATTTTAGGTGGTTCAATATTTATGATTCAAAAAGATTTAACTTTAGTAGAAGCATCAGCATTTGGATTTGGAAGTGGTGTTGGTTTTTATCTAGCAATTGTAGCTCTTGCAGCTATTAGAGAAAAATTAAAATACAGTAATGTTCCAAAAGGTTTAAGAGGGCTAGGAATCACATTTTTATTAACTGGCTTATTAGCTCTTGCTTTTAAAACATTTATAGGAATGTCTTTTTAAAAAAATTAGATATATTCTATCCCTTTTCTTATATTTATTTTTATGAATAGATACATTGGTTATTTTATTAGTGGATTACTATTTGTCGTACCATTAGCAGTAAGTCTGTGGACTGTTTATCTTTTATATACTTTTATTGATGGGTTAATTCCTTTACCAATTCCTGGAATTGGTTTTTTATTAGTTATTTTAATCATAACTATGATTGGTTTTTTATTTAAAAAATTTTCTATTGCCTCATCAGTCTTAGGAATTGAGACCATTATAAAAAAAGTTCCTTTATTAAATTTAGTTTACTCATCTGTTCAAGATTTAATGTCTTCTTTAGTGGGAAGCAAGAAAAAATTTGATAAACCGGTTCTTGTAAGAATGAATAATAATTTAATGAAACCTGGTTTTGTTACTGCAGAAGATTTAAGTAAAAATGGTCTTTCTGGTTATTCAACAGTTTATTTTCCTCATTCCTATAATTTTTCCGGAAATATGTTTTTAGTTGATAAAAAACACATTAAACCTATTAAGAGTTCTACTGCAGATGTTATGAAATACATTGTTTCTGGAGGTGTTTCTGGTTCAATAAAAGTATAAGATATGAAAGAAATCACTCCATCTGAGCTAAAATCCATGATTGATAATAATGAAAAATTTCAACTTATTGATGTAAGGGATCAATATGAAATAGATCTATGTAATATAGGAGGAACTAATATTAATTTTTATGATATTCTTGATAGGAAAATGGAAATTGATAAAAATAAAAAGGTTATTATATATTGTAGAAGTGGAAAGAGGAGTGCAACTGCTATAAATATATTAGAAAAAGATTCAAGATTTGAAAATCTTTATAATCTCAAAGGTGGTATAAATCAGTGGGCAAAAGAAGTTGATACTTCTATATCACCATATTAATCAATGAATAAAAATTTTACTAAATATTCATTGGAATTTGTAGTTATTATTTTCGGAATCCTTATATCTTTTTTTCTAGAAGAAAGAAGACAAAATGCAATAGAAATTTCAAAAAAAAATGATTCAATAAAGCAACTATTAAAAGTAATTGAAGAAGATATAAATCAAATTGATAGATTTATAGACTTACAAAACTTTTCTTTGAGTAGTTGCAATTTGATTTTTGAAAACCTTAAAAAAAATAATTTAATGTCTAACGATAGTATTATCTATCATTTATCATCCGTTGGAAGAGGTTTAAGGTCTTTTTTTCCACAAGAAGGTGTTTTTAATCAACTTATTAGTTCGGATCTAATTAAAAGAATTGATTCAGAAGATCTAAAAATAAATTTATTTAAATTATTTAACGAGGATTTGAAAAGACATGAAGTTCATACCAAAGAATATGATGTTTATTTTCTTGATTTTAATTATAAGTTATCTGTGAATTTTTTTTTAGAAGATGAATGGTCAATTGGAGCAGATCCTGTTAAGATTCAAAGCTATAAGTTTAACCAAAAATACTATTTTAGTGATTATATGTATGGTGATTTGATAGAATTAAAATCCTCTATGATTTCTTATTTAAAAGAGCTTAATCAATTAAAAAAAACATATTCTACATTACGAAATTTGTGCAATGAGGAATTAAAAGTTACTTAACTATTCAAAAAATTCTCGAGGTATATTTGGGAAAAGCTTGAGAGCATTTTTATAGTAAAGCTTTTTGAGAACTGTATCAGGTAGATTTAATCCGTACATTTTCCAATTTCCATGTCTTTTTCTATAATAATCAAAATATTCATCATCTGTTTCAAGAACTCTAAAGTATGTATAGTATTCTGATAATTTGTGTGCATCTTTTCCAAATAAAACTCTATCTTGATGTTCAACAAAAAACTCTCTTGCTCTCTTTGGTTGTCTTCCTAGTTCAGCAAGAATAGCTCCAATTTCTGTAACTACATTTGGGTTATTATCAAGATGAGAAGAAAGTCTATCCAAATCATTAGCCATCCATCCCATATGTGCATTTATAAAAGTAGTATTTGGGTGTTTTTTAAACATTGCATGTTGTTCAGATAAAATTTCTTCAAAAGATGCGTTATTTTTTGGATCACGATATCTCCCAGGTTTTTGTCTTAATTCTAACCATCTTTCATTGAACTTATCTTTTGATTTCCAAAAAGAAGATGGGTCTGCGCTATGAATTAAAACAGGAATATTTAGTTCTCCACAAATAGACCAGATGGGATCTAATCTTTCATCATTAACTTTTATTCTATTATTATTTTTGTCTTTGTCTGTTAATCCTAAAGATTTATATACTTTAAGTCCTATTACACCATTTTTAACCGCTTCTGTAATAAGTTTTATGTTATTTTTAGCAAAATTTTGTTCATCTATTTTTTCAAAATCTATATTAAGAAATAACCCAAATCTATTTGGGAAATTATTATTAATATTTTCTAATGATTTTTCTAAGTATATCCCTCTAAAACCGCTTAAATTAACCATATATGCCATATTCATTGAATCCATTTCTTCAATAAGTTTTGATAAAT
>CEVX01074294.1_pt1 | contig 15471 bp, 23 predicted proteins | sample 356561 | NCBI WGS metagenome assembly CEVX01 (sample SAMEA2623886, study PRJEB7988) | marine metagenome | biome: marine biome (ENVO:00000447); feature: surface water layer (ENVO:00002042); material: "saline water (ENVO:00002010), including plankton (ENVO:xxxxxxxx)" | depth 5 m | reverse complement strand
CTAGGGAGATTCCCTAACTAGTTCTTGAGATGGTGGGGATAGTTTGAAGGCTACCAAGTTTTTGGTAGGAGGAGGACTTGAAGCTATGTGCATCTACGATCACTGGTTTCAAAGGGGCCGTAGCCCCGTGAAACTATGGACAATAAGAAACTGCTCCGTAGTTGTCGTACCATGCGCTTGGATAGGGAGGGAGGCTTATTGAGTACCAGCGTTTACCATCGCGGTGCGCTCCAAAGTATAGTTCCCAGAACAGTATCACTTCTATTTTTTGTAGTTCGATTTTTTGAATTGTCATTTTTAGATCCTCTAATAGAAAAAAGAAGGGACCCCGAAGGGTCCCAAGATGTGACTAGGGAAATTCCCTAGTGAGTTACTCAGAGATCAGAGTCTTTGTTTCCTCTAATCTGGCGGCTATGGCTCGGCCCTCGGCTAGCCAAAGGTTTAGTTCGCTCTCAGTATCAATCCCGCAGATCTTGAGATCATACTTAAACTTATTGCTAGTTTGTGCCGCTTTCCTAGCCTTTTCCGCCTCGGCTATGGCCTTACCTAGCCGCTCATGTGGTAGGCTAGCAACCCTTGCTCCGCCTTGCTTGATAGCCTTGGCTCTGTTAAACCTAGTCTTCATAGCATTACGGAAGTCTTTCATGGCGGTCCCTTTCTGATCCTGCCAGTACCTGCAATTCTCAGGGGTCATGGCTAGATTGCCTTCGCCTTCGCCTGTTAGTCGGGGATCGTCTTTCTTCATGTATGCCATGATGAACCCCATCTTTGGAAACTTCTGTTTACAGATAGTCTCCTGCAGTTTACCCAGAAACTCCACGGACAAGATTGCGGTCTTGCCTTTGTTTTTGGCTACCCCGACCTTTAGGTCGTCCGAACTATCAACACCTAAACCGATTAGTTGTTGGTATAGCTGGTCCGCTACTTCGCTAGCCTTCGCGCCGAATTCAGTGAATTGGCGTACCCCTTGCAAGAAAAGGTCTTGCCCCTTTTTAGTAAATGAACTCATACGAGTATCCTCATGTTGATTAACTGCTCCGGCCCCTTGCCGAAACATGACTAAACTTTAGCATACTTTTCGGATCTCGCAATACAATGGTTCCCTTGACTAGGGAAATTCCCTAGTGAGAACCCTACCCACCCCCTATGCCCCCAATTCCAAGATTAGTTACATACCAACTTATATATTACTAATCTGCACGAACGATCTGTAAAATTTTGAGTTTTGCTCTACCCCCTCTCTTTTGAGCGCACCCCCCTTGTTTATTTAAGTCCCCCTTGTAAAAAAATTTTTTTCATGTATAAATCGGTTTTACGGCTTAGACCTGCGATTACATATGGCGTTACACATAAAACCCGAGTCTGGGGTAGAAGTGGCTGAATCCGATCCCGTTGTTGATTTGAAAGACAGGGCAGAGGCCGCATCCAACACAATCGAGAAGCTTGCCGAACACGGTTTAGAGATAACCCCTAACAAAGAAGATAAGGACAACGCTGCAAAACTAGTTGCTGCATATGCAGAAGATCCTGAAGGTACGTCTAAGAAAGTGACCACCAAGAAAGCAGCCACCCTCACCCCCGCTTCTTTGCTACTCACGGACAACATACTTAGAGAGTTCGGGCAGTCTGTTGTAGAAAGTTCCTTACATATCAGACACTTAGTAACCAACAAACTAGTGCTGGAGTCTGAGAACCCTGACCCCCGTATACGTATGAGGGCTTTAGAGCTACTGGGTAAGATATCAGATGTGGGTCTCTTCTCTGAGAAATCAGAGGTGACGATTACGCATCAGTCTACGGATGACCTGCGTGAGAAGCTGAAAGGTAAGCTGGAGAAGCTTGTTGCAGGAGAAGTGGTGGAAGCACCCGTCATTGTAGATGTGAAGGAGGAACTAGGGCTGGAAGACTACGATGACTGAGGCCGCGTTAGACTTCTCCGAGGAAGATATCCAGAAGATGCTGGACAACATTGACTCTTTCTCCCCTGACGAAGTAGTAGAGATAGACCGTATTGTGGACGAGTTAGCCTCTCGGAAACAAAACGAATTGGCCTACAATGATTTGATAGAGTTCTGCAAGCGTATGCAGCCAGATTACATTGTAGGCAAACACCACCGCATACTATCAAAGATGCTCATGGACATTGAGCAGGGCAACAAAGACCGAATATGCGTCAACATACCGCCAAGACACGGCAAGTCTCAGTTAGTATCTATCTATTTCCCAGCGTGGTTCTTGGGTAGGAACCCGAATAAGAAAGTAATGATGGTGTCACACACGACTGATCTGGCGGTGGACTTTGGTAGAAAGGTGCGGAACCTGATTGCTACGGATGAGTACAAGAGTATTTTTCCTACGGTTGCACTATCAATAGATTCCAAGTCGGCAGGTAGATGGAATACAAACGTGGGCGGGGAATACTACGCCTGTGGTATTGGCTCGTCTATCGCAGGTAGAGGTGCAGACTTACTGTTAGTAGATGACCCTCACTCTGAGCAGGATGTGATTAACGGTAACTTTGAGGTATTTGAGAAAGCCTACGAGTGGTTTACCTTCGGAGCACGAACTCGTTTGATGCCGGGTGGGCGTGTGGCAATCATACAGACTAGATGGCACATGGATGACCTGACGGGCAGGGTGACACGGGACATGGTGAACAATGATCGCTCTGACCAATACGAGGTGGTAGAGTTCCCTGCTATATTAGATACGGCAGATAAAGATAACAAACCCATACAGAAACCCCTGTGGCCTGAGTTCTTTGACTTGGAGGCGTTACTACGTACCAAGGCATCTATGCCGACCTTTCAATGGAACGCACAGTACCAGCAGGAACCTACGGCAGAAGAAGCTGCTCTGGTCAAACGAGAGTGGTGGCAGTCATGGGAGCAGGAACGGCCTCCTGAATGCGAGTACGTTATTATGTCACTGGACGCAGCAGCAGAAACGCACAACCGCGCTGACTATACTGCGCTGACCACATGGGGGGTATTTTTTAATGAGAGTGAAAATGCGTACCACATCATCCTGCTGAATAGTATAAAGAAGCGGCTGGAGTTTCCTGAACTGAAAGACTTGGCGATGGAGGAGTATAAGGATTGGGAGCCTGACTCCTTTATCGTGGAGAAGAAGAGCGCAGGGACGGCTCTGTATCAGGAGATGAGACGCATGGGACTACCCGTGCAGGAGTACACGCCACACAGGGGGTCGGGGGACAAGTTAGCGCGATTGAATTCAGTTGCAGATATTGTAGCATCCGGTATGGTGTGGATGCCGATAACTAGGTGGGCAGAAGAAGTAATAGAAGAGATTGCAGGGTTTCCATTTATGAGCCATGATGACCTCGTGGACAGCACGGTTATGGCGTTGATGAGATTCAGACAAGGTGGGTTTATCCGTCTACCAACGGATGAGCCAGAAGAAACACGCTACTTCAAACAAAGGCGGGGTGGATACTACTAATGGCTATTGAAAAAGGATTATATGCGGCACCGGAAGGACTCGAAGAAGAACAGGGTGAAGGACTAGAAATAGAGATAGTTGACCCTGAAATGGTGACGCTGGATGACGGCAGTATGGAGATAACCATAGTACCTGATGCCAATATAGGGGACATGACCGACTTTGATGCGAACTTGGCAGAGTTTTTAGAAGACAATGCACTGTCTTTGATCGCAGATGATGTCATGGGGCTGGTTGCATCGGACATGGATGCACGAAAAGAGTGGGCAGACACCTTCGTAGAGGGGCTTGACCTGCTTGGCCTCAAGATAGAGGAACGATCTGAACCATTTCAGAGCGCATGTGGAGTATTTTCTACCGTTTTATCCGAAGCTGCCATACGTTTTCAGGCAGAAACCATGAGTGAAACCTTTCCTGCGGCTGGTCCTGTGCGAACAAAGGTCATAGGAGAGGAAGATAAGGACAAATTAGAGGCAGCAGACCGTGTAAAAGCGGATATGAACTACGAATTGACCGAAAAAATGGTCGAATATAGGTCAGAACACGAAAGATTGCTCTATAGTTTGGGTTTAGCAGGGTCTGCGTTCAAAAAAGTCTACTTTGACCCCAATTTAGGGCGACAAGTTGCTATGTATATACCCGCAGAAGACGTAATTGTGCCCTACGGAGCGTCAAACATAGAAACCGCAGAGCGTGTGACCCACATAATGCGGAAAACCAAGAATGAATTGCGTAAATTACAGGCCAGTGGCTTCTATAAAGATGTAGAACTGGGAGATCCCATCCCTTATCACTCTGATATAGAAGAGAGAAAGGCAAAAGACAGTGGGTACTCTATGTCTGATGACGATAGGTACGCAGTCTATGAGATACATGCTGATATGGTCATAGATGGTATAGATGATGAGGACGATATCGCTAAACCTTACGTAGTGACCATAGAAAGAGGCAACAATGCGGTGCTTGCCATCAGAAGGAATTGGAATCCTGATGACCCACTCCAGTTAAAGCGCCAACACTTCGTACATTACGTATATGTCCCCGGATTTGGCTTCTATGGCCTTGGGCTTATACATATCGTAGGGGGGTACGCTAAAGCAGGTACGTCCATTATACGACAGTTGGTGGACGCAGGTACGCTTGCTAACTTACCAGCAGGGTTGAAGACTCGTGGGCTACGTGTCACAGGAGATGACACCCCGATAGAACCGGGGGAGTTTAAGGACGTAGATGTACCGTCTGGTAGCATCAAAGATAACATTATGCCGTTACCTTACAAGGAGCCTAGCCAAACATTACTAGCCTTACTAGATAAAATAACTAACGAGGGCCGTAGATTAGGGGCGATTAGTGACATGAATATTTCTGATATGTCAGCTAATGCACCCGTAGGTACTACCTTGGCGTTATTAGAAAGAACTCTGAAGCCTATGGCGGCAGTTCAGTCTCGTGTTCACTACGCCATGAAACAAGAGTTTAAACTACTGAAAGCAATCATGTCTCAGTACGCCCCTGCGGAATACGGGTATCAACCTAACCGTGGAGAGGTAAGCGCCAGAGAAGCAGATTACATGCTGGTGGATGTCATACCCGTCAGTGACCCCAATAGTTCTACAATGGCGCAAAGAGTCGTTCAATACCAAGCAGTATTACAGATGGCACAATCTGCCCCACAGATATATAATCTTCCGCAGCTACACAGGCAGATGATAGAAGTTTTAGGTATAAAGAACGCAGATAAACTTGTTCCGATAGAGGATGATGCTAAACCTACTGATCCTATTAGTGAGAATATGAACGCACTTATGGGTAAACCATTAAAAGCTTTCATATATCAAGACCACGCGGCACATATTGCAGCCCATGAAGCGTTTATGAAAGATCCTATGATTGCCCAAGCCATAGGTAAAAATCCACAGGCCCAGCGAATCATGGCAGGATTACAGGCGCACATAGCAGAACATTATGCGTTCTTGTATAGACAACAGATAGAGAAGCGGTTGGGAGCTTCGTTACCCGCACCTAATTCTGAACTTCCTGAGAATTTAGAAGTCGCATTATCAAGTCTAGTTGCCAAGGCAGCAGAACAAGTTACTCAAGGCAATCAGCAGAAAGCGGCACAGATGGAAGCGCAACAGAAAGCGCAAGATCCGGTTGTTCAGATGAAGCAAGCAGAGTTGCAGCTTGAAGCTCAGAAGATACAGCAGAAAGGCGATAAGGATACTGCAGAGCTTGGGTTAAAAGAACGAGAGCAGACACGCAAAGAGAAGAAGGACGCGGCAGATCTGGCTATAGATAATCAAGAATTAGCGTTAGAGATTGATAAAGCAAAGGTAGATATGACTCTAGACATACAAGAAGCACAGCGAAATGTTAACGATAGTATTACGGATATAGTTAACAGAGGGGCTGATAGAGAATAATGGCAGATAACATATTTACTGTACTAAATAAAAAGTTTGTAGAAGATAGAGCTTCTGCTATAGAATCTCTTACATCTGGAGCAGCCAAAGACTTTGCCCAGTACAAAGAGACAACAGGTTACATTCGAGGTCTGGAAACCTGTATGCGAACTGTGAATGACCTCTCGCGCAACTACATGGACGGTGATGATGAGTGAAGCTGAAAATATAAGTGAAGAACAGTTAGAAGCAATGATCCCCTTGCCTGTGGGCTATAGAGTGCTTATAGCACTGCCGCAGGTAGAAGAGACGTTTGACGGTACCGAACTTCTTAAATCGTCACAGACGAGAAATGAAGAACACGTTATGTCAATAATAGGGTTAGTCGTAGACATGGGCGAACAAGCGTATGCCGATAAAGAACGTTTTCCTACGGGTGCATGGTGCAAACAAGGCGATTATGTCATGTTTCGCGCTAATTCAGGCACACGTTTTAGGATAGGTAATACTGAATATCGTCTTATGAACGATGACTCTATAGAAGCTGTCGTACCTGACCCAACTGGAATATCACGAGTATAAGGACTTATTATGCCATTTCAAAAAGTAGAATTTGAGTTTCCTGATCCCGATGCTGTCGAAGAGGATACAGAAATAGAAATAGAACCTTCTAGTGAGATAGAGGTAGAAATACCGGGCAAAGAAAAGCCTGTTGTTGAGGAAGCGGTTGAACCTGAACCCGAACTCGAACCTGAATTGGAGATAGTTGATGACGTACCTAAAAAGGACAGGAATCGTACTCCGTCTGAACCACCTGAAGATGTCACTGAAGAAGAGTTGGAAAACTATTCAGACAAAGTTCGTAACAGGATACGACACTTTAGTAAAGGGTATCACGATGAACGGAGGGCTAAAGAAACTGCTGAAAGACAAACTCAAGAGTTGGAAACTTTGGCTCAAAGACTTTTGGATGAGAATAAAGAGTTAAAAGGTAACCTGTCGAAAAACAAAGACGTTCTTTATAAACAAGCAGAACGAGCCGTAGAGAGTGATTTAGCTAACGCCACCAGAGAATACAAAGCAGCATACGAAGAAGGTGATGCAGATAAACTGCTAAAAGCACAACAAGCTCTTACGAAAGCGGAAATAGCTTCTCAAAGATTATCTAAATTAAGTAGTGAAGAGGCTTTACAACCTAATCAAAATACATTACAAACTAGTCCTGAGAATGTAAAAGATTTATTGCCTGAATCTGCAAAAGTACAAGTTGACCCAAGGGCACTTGACTGGCAACAAAAAAACAAATGGTTCGGTAGTTTAGAACATGAACCAGAAACTGCTTTTGCTTTAGGGCTACACAAACAAATTACTGAGGTGGAAAAAGTATCTGCCGAAAGCGATGAATACTATGAGAAGTTATCTTCTCGTATGCAAGCAAAGTTTCCCGAACTATTCGAGGAGACCAATGAACAGGAGGTAAGTACACCTAAATCAAAACCAGCTAATGTGGTTGCCCCCGCAACGCGGAGCACAGCACCTAAAAAAATTAGGTTAACGCAAACACAAGTGGCTTTGGCAAAAAGATTGGGGCTTACTCCCGCACAGTACGCCAAACAGGTTGCATTAGATATGAGGAACAATAATGGCTGAGAACAGATTAGATCGTCAGTTAGAAACAAGGGAAAAAACAACCAGAACGAGGCATTGGCAGCGACCAGAAGTTTTACCTTCTCCCACGCCTGAAGATGGTTATGTTTTCCGTTGGATACGAGTAGCATCTCGTGGTACAACTGATGCCACAAATGTTTCCTCTAAATTACGAGAAGGTTGGGAACCAGTAAAAGCGGCAGATCATCCAGAAATTACATTAGTCAGCGTAGAGAACGAACGGTTCTCCGACAATATAGTGATGGGCGGTTTAATGCTTTGCAAGGCTCCAGAAGAGATGATAGAGGAGCGTAGTGAATATTACGAAACTCAGACTAAATCTCAGATGCAGTCCGTGGATAACAACCTTATGAGAGAAAGTGACGCTCGTATGCCTATCTTTAATGAGAGGAAAACGAAAGTTACTTTTGGAAACGGAACTTAATTATAGGAGTGTATAAGCGATGGCTTATCCAACTATTGCTGCCCCTTATGGGCTAATTCCGGTAAAACTGTTAAGCGGTGTTCCTTTTGTTGGTACGACTCGGCATTATTCTATTGCTAGTGGTTATGCTACTGATATTTTTTACGGGGACGCTGTTAAACTTGTTACCGGAGGCACTGTCGAGCGTGATACGTTTGATGCTGCCATGACACCTATCGGTGTCTTCTTAGGGTGTTCATTTACTGACCCCGGTACAAGTCAGCCTACGTTCAAGCAGTATTATCCTGCTAGTACGGCAGCGTCTGATATACAAGCTTACGTTGTAGATGCCACAGATGTACTGTTCAAAGTAGCAGTTGTATCTTCAGGCGAAACGATTGGCGATCTGGCAATTACTGATATAGGTGCTAATGTAGCTGGTGTGGATAACACTGGTAGTACCATTACTGGTAATTCTAAGAGTGCTATATCTGACACTTCTGCAACAACTAGTTCGCTACCTTTTCGCATTGTCGATCTCGTGCAAGAGACTAAAAACTCTTCAGGTGGCTTCACAGAGGCTCTTGTCAAGTGGAACGCTGGACATGCCTTCGATAATACAACCGGAATATAGGAGTAGCGTAAAATGGCAATATCACGCGCCCAATTACTGAAGGAACTCCTACCCGGACTGAACGCTTTGTTCGGATTGGAGTACGCCAAATATGGCGAAGAACACGCAGAGATTTTTGAAACAGAATCTTCTGATCGTTCTTTTGAAGAAGAAACCAAGCTGTCTGGTTTTTCTGCGGCACCTGTTAAAGACGAAGGCTCTGCCATCGAATATGACAATGCTCAAGAGACTTTCACAGCTAGGTACACACACGAAACCATTGCAATGGGTTTCTCAGTGACGGAGGAAGCTATAGAGGACAACCTTTACGACTCCCTCTCCGCTAGATACACCAAGGCATTGGCTCGTGCAATGGCTTATACCAAGCAAGTAAAAGCTGCTGCTGTATTGAACAATGCTTTTGCTGCTGGTACTACTTATGGTGACGGACAGACCTTATGTTCTACTGCTCACCCATTAGTATCAGGTGGTACTAACTCAAACCGCCCCGGCACCAATGCCGACTTGAATGAGACTTCTTTGGAAGCCGCTGTCATTCAAATCGCTGGTTGGACGGACGAGCGTGGTTTGTTGATTGCCGCTAGGCCAACTAAGCTAATCATTCCATCTGATCTACAGTTTGTGGCAACACGATTGTTAGAAACAGAAGGAAGAGTTGGAACCGCAGATAACGACATCAATGCGCTTCGCAACAACGGTGCTATCCCCGGTGGATACTCAGTTAATCACTATCTGACAGACACAGATGCGTGGTTCTTAATGACTGACGTACCTAACGGACTCAAGCACTTTGTGCGAACTCCGATGTCTACATCTATGGATGCTGACTTTGATACGGGTAACAGCCGTTATAAAGCGAGGGAAAGATATTCATTTGGAGTATCAGATCCGCTTGGCATTTTCGGTTCACCCGGAGCATAATATTAGGGGGGTGTAAAAGCCCCCCTTTTTGTTCTATCCTGACAGTCTTATGACTGACACTAGCCGCGACAGGAGGATACATGGCTAAAACTACTTTTAACGGCCCCGTTCGTTCCGAAAAGGGGTTTCAAATGGTTTCAAAGAACGCTACTACTGGTACGGTTACCGTAACTAGTGGTGATAAGTGGGCTGTTGAAGCTACTGGAAGTGCAGGTATTGAAGGCACTGCTGCTGTTTACGTCACTCAAGTTAATCGCTTAAAAAGTGATGTAGATACAAACGTCAACATTGTTAAGTCAACCATTATGATTGATCTAACAGGTTTAAAGGATGGTGGTACTGCAGGTGACATCATTGGTAAGGACGGTGCTGGTGTTGCGTTTATCGGACAAGTAACCACCGCTAATCAAGGTACAGTGTTTGGCGTTACCATGACTTGTTTAGAAACTCCTGCTGGTGGAAGTACAGACATTGACTTGTATTCTGCTACAGAAGGTACAGGTGTTAATGACACTGCTATTGGTGATTTGACAGAAACTCAAGTTATTAATGCTGGTGCTGCCTCTGCTGGAACGCTGGTTGCTGGTGGAGACATTGCAGCAGACCAATACTTATATCTTGTGAGTCAAGGCACTGGCGATGCAACATATACTGCTGGGCGGTTTATGATTGAAGTTGTCGGCTATGATGTAGCATCTTAATTGGAGGTAAATTACTATGGCCTTAAAAGGTTCAGGTAGTGATGTAACATCCAGTTTTATAACTGCTGCTGCCGCAGATCCAGACGGTGTTTCGACTGCTGCTGCAGTAGGTAATAACGCTGCGTTGACGTTAGGAGGTGCTTTAGCCTCTGGGGGGTCTGTTACTTTTGACTCTCCAAGAAACGTCACCATTCTTAGTGGTGGAGATGACAGTGCTATATCTTTTACTGTTGTTGGTACAGATGAATCAGGCACTGCAGCCACAGAGTCTATAACTGGCGCTGATACTGGCACGGCCACAGGCACGAAGTTTTTTACTACTATCACCTCTATAACCGCAGTAGGTGACCCTGCTGGTAATGTTAGCGCAGGTTCTGGCACGAGTTGTTGCGGAGTTATCTCTGTAGCACGTTGTAGGTTACGTGGTATTTATGTGGTCAACGGTAGTTCAGCCGCTACCATTGTGTTCAGAGAAGGTTCTGGCACAGGGACTATAAAAATGCAGTTTGCTACGGTTGCGGGGGTGAGTACCAACTCTTACCCTGACGTTCCTGATGACGGTCTTTTATTCGCAGGAGGAGGATTTGTTACCTTTACTGCAGTAACGGATCTTACAGCGATGACTACATTTTTCTCCTAGTATGCGTACTTACTATAAGAAAGGCGGCAGAGTAAAAGGGAAAGGCATGAAAGGCATGTCGATTGGTAGTGGAGATAAACGCCCTACTAAATCGGGTGCTGGTATGACTGCTAAAGGGGTTGCTAAGTATCGTAGAAACAACCCCGGCAGCAAGTTAAAAACAGCCGTTACGGAGAAAGACCCTAAAGGTAAAAGAGCGTCTAGGCGTAAGTCTTATTGCGCTCGTTCTGCAGGGCAGATGAAGAAGTTTCCGAAAGCGGCTAAAGATCCAAATTCTAGGTTAAGACAGGCTAGAAGAAGGTGGAGATGTTAAGTGGCTTTTTTACAATCAAACGTACCGTACTTCAAAGCTTGGGTTCGCAGAGAGTATACGAAGAACATGGAGATGTATCATGGTGAGTTCTTACACGCTATGGTCGTTGCTGTTACGAGTATGCCTAATAGATGCCTTAGTTTTCAGGTCATATTTACCGGGTGCGAGTCTGATGACACTGATGAACCAAACGTACATGGTGGGGCTATGTGGGCAAGGATGCCAATAACAGCACTAGTTGCTGATGTGCCATTAGAAGAATGGCCTACAGAAATGCCTCCTTATGTAGCGCAACCTTGGGATTGTATGTCTCACGAACATGCAGTTTATAAGATAAACAGAGCTACTCCTGCACCTTGGATAGCTAAAGTAGATGGAGAGTTCTACCCCGCAAAATACTATTTTACTGTTGATTATACCGATAGTGAGATAGCAGATGACCCTGCCCAACACAAACAAAGTCATGTGTTAGAACTGCTAGACGCAGGAGAATACACAGGTAACATTGTTGCATTACCAAATAACAGAGTTCGTGTGACTCATCCTGCTTGGTTTGAAACAGGAGAGGGCGCACCAGACTTTAAACCCAATCAACGTATCTACAATTCCAAAGAAGATGTAGAGTATGTTTGGGACACAGCGAGAGTATTTAACAACTTATATAGCGAGGACGGAGATGGCGAAGAAGTTTCCTGATTTAACTGGGGATGGCAAAGTAACTCAAAAAGACATTTTAAAGGGTAGAGGTGTTCTTAACACGGGAGGTAAAGTGAAAAAGAAAGGCATGGCTGCTGGCGGTATGATGAAAAAGAAAAAGGGTTACGCTATGGGCGGTCCAATGAAAAAGAAGGGCTATGCTATGGGTGGTCCAATGAAAAAGAAGGGTTACGCTATGGGTGGCCCCATGAAGAAAAAAGGATATAAGAAAGGCGGTAAGGTTCGTGGAGCAGGTATAGCCATGAAAGGAGTAAGACCCGCCAAAATGGTTAAGATGAAAGGCTCTTAATATGCGAAGATACTACAAAAGCGGAGGTAAGATTTGCTCTAAAGGTAAAGCTTGGGCAAAACGCACATTCGATACTTACCCTTCTGCGTATGCAAACATGGCGGCTAGTAAGTACTGTAAAGACCCTAACTATGGTAAGAAATCAAAGGGTAAGTAGATGGGCGAGCTAAAGAAATGGCGTGACCAAGATTGGGTACGTATAGGCACTGACGGCAAGATAAAAGGTAAGTGCGGGACTTCTAAAGATAAGAAGAACCCTGATCGGTGTTTGCCGCGCAGTAAAGCAAATAGCTTATCGCGTAAGCAGAGGGCCACTACCGCTAAGAAAAAGAAACGAGAAGGAAGTAAGGGTAGAACCGTTGTGAAGAATACGAAAGAAGCAGAGGTCAAGTTTAGAGGTGGGGGTCTGGCTAGGAAACGTAGACACCATAAAGGGTGCGGTGCCGTCATGGACAGTCGCAGAAAGAAAACTTTATATGTAGGGAGTAATTAGACATGGCATTTAAACCTATAGAAAGAAAAGATGACGAAGACAAAAGTTTTTTGGGGAGGTTAAAGAGTCGATACTCAAAAACTCAAAAGAAAAGAAAAGAAGAAAGGGATAAAAGAGCGGCAGAACTAAAAAAAAGAAGGGAAGCAGCGAAAAATAAAAACAAGCCTGTGGCGAAGCAAATTGACAGCAATGACCGCAAAAGAAAGTCCACTGCAAAGCTACCTGAAGTAAAAACAAAAACAAAGACGCAACGCGAGCAGGATGCACAGCGTAAAGATCCAGTGCCTAAAACTAGAATAACAGATGATAAAGGCACTAGACGGTTTCTTGAAAGAGACAAATTACGAAAAACTGCACGAGAAGCCACTAAAGTAGAAAAACCTCCCAAGGTTAAGTCTGCGGCTGATTCGTTAAGAGAAGGCACTGCTAGGAATGTTGCAGAGGCCAAAAGAAAAGGACTTGGTACTTTTACTAATGTTAGAGGTGACGAGAAAGCTGCCGTAACCAAAGAAGAGCTAGAAGCATCGGGTATGAGTCTGCGAGACTACTTGAATAAACAACAGGGTAAAACTCGCAGGGGTATGAAGAAAGGCGGTGCGGTTAAAAAGCCGTTTAAAACAGGAGACTTAGTAAAGGCAAAGCCTAAAGCTAAGAAAAAAATACGTGGGGCAGGTAAAGAAATAAAAGGGCTTCGTCCTTGTAAAATGAGGTAATACTTATGAAAAAACTTGAGGTGTTCCAGAATGGTGTGTTTTCTGCTACAGGCAAGCCTGTATATCAGATAGGCACTAAGAATGAAGACGGTACTTACGATATTGCTGTATACGATCTCATGGATGAAGGACAAGCGAAAACGAAGTTACAGGAACTACAGCCTGAAACTAAGGTAGAAGCAAAACCAAAAGCCAAGCCTAAAGCCAAACCAGCGGTAAAGCTACCTTCTAAATCTGATCTTAGCAGTATGACTAAGCTTGAGATAGAAGAGGAGATGCGGTTTCACGGTTTAGAGTTAGATCGCAGAAAGTCTAAGGTAGATTTAGTTGAAGAAGCAGTTGCTTATTTAAAAGGTAAATAACTATGGCAACGTCAAATACGACAGCGTTTGACATGGATTTTACGGAGATCGCTGAAGAGGCGTGGGAACGGGCTGGGCGAGAAATGCGCTCTGGTTACGATCTACGCACGGCTCGTAGATCTATGAACCTAATGACAATAGAATGGCAGAACCGTGGGATTAACTTGTGGACGATAGAAGAAGGCACTGTAACGCTCACTAAAAGCACTTCTCAGTACACGCTACCTGCAGACACAATAGATCTATTAGAACAAGTTATAAGAACTAATTCTGGTAATACTTCTACACAATCTGACCTTACGTTAAATAGAATAGGGGTCAGTACTTTTGCCACCATACCTAATAAATTAACTGAGGGCAGACCTATACAAGTGTGGATAGACAGGCAAAGAGATGCGCCTGTGTTAAATCTGTGGCCTGTCCCAGACAAGAACGACACTTACGTCATAAGATATTGGCGTATTAGACGTATTCAAGATGCAGGTAGTGGGGTACAAACAGCCGACATGAATTACAGGTTTTTACCTTGTTTGGTAGCAGGGTTGGCTTACAACATCGCTTTAAAGGTACCTGAGTTAATGGAAAGAGTGCCCATGTTAAAAACGGTGTATGAGGAAGCATTTGCCCTAGCAGCCGCAGAAGATAGAGAAAAAACTTCAGATTACTACAGACCGCGCATAGGGGTTATATAGTGGCTAGGTATGCTTCTGCAAAAATAGCGGTAGCAGAGTGTGACATTTGCGGGTTTCGTTATAAACTTAAAGAATTAAAGAATCTTATAGAAAAAGGGCGCGATACAAATATAAAAGCTTGCCCTGAATGTTGGAACCCAGATCAGCCACAACTTAGGCTAGGTGAGTTTCCAGTAGATGATCCGCAAGCTATACGTGATCCAAGACCTGATTTTGCAGGGCTTGAGAGTAGTAGAAAGATACAGTGGGGTTGGAATCCTGTGGGTAACGGTAACAATCCTTTTGATTTAACAGACAATGATTTGGTAGGAACCGGAAGTGTAGGTTCTGTAACAATAACGACAACATAAGGATGTAATTATGTTATTTGACGAACCAAAGAACAAAAAGAAAAAGAAAAAGAAAGCGGCTAACTCTAAAGGCGTAAAGATACGTGGCACAGGAGCAGCCACTAAAGGTTTGTATGCAAGAGGCCCGATGGCATAACTTATGAACTATACTGAGCTAAAGGCAAATATTCAGGACATATGTGAGACTACGTTTACGGACGATCAGTTAAAGCTATTTACTGAACAAGCGGAGCAGAAAATATATAACACTGTCCAGTTCCCTGCGTTGCGTAAAAACCAGACGGGTAATATGAGCAATGGCAACAAATACCTGACTCTACCCACTGATTTTTTGTGGTCGTATTCTTTAGCTATCATAAGTTCAAGTGAGTATATCTACCTTTTAAACAAAGACGTTAATTTTATGCGGGAAGCTTACCCTAACCCATCTACAACGGGTGTCCCTAAACATTATGCGTTTTTTACAGATGAGTCTTTAATTATTGGCCCAACTCCTAATGCAGCATTTGAGGTGGAGTTTCACTACGGTTATTACCCAGAATCAATAGTTACTGCCAGCACATCTTGGTTAGGGGATGACTTTGATAGCGCATTGTTAAATGGAGCCTTAGTGGAAGCCATACGTTTTATGAAAGGCGAAGCTGATATGGTTGCTCTTTACCAAAAAATGTACATGGAAGCGATTACTTTACTGGGTGCCCTTGGGGACAA
>CEVX01173187.1_pt1 | contig 15523 bp, 16 predicted proteins | sample 356561 | NCBI WGS metagenome assembly CEVX01 (sample SAMEA2623886, study PRJEB7988) | marine metagenome | biome: marine biome (ENVO:00000447); feature: surface water layer (ENVO:00002042); material: "saline water (ENVO:00002010), including plankton (ENVO:xxxxxxxx)" | depth 5 m | reverse complement strand
TAAAAACTATTGTAATATAGATATAGGAATTTTTGGGCACTCTCAAACCCTTGGAGGGCTCGATGAAAAAATTTTAAATGAAAATCAAAGTAATTTCATATTTGAAAACTATAGCATTACAGGAGCACCATTATTTTATAACGCATGTCTAATAGAATATTCCTTATCCAAAAACCCAAAAATGGAAGTAATCTTAGAAATCGGGTCAAATAATGTGGACCAAAGAGGCACCGTTAAGGGTGTATTTCATGAAAATAGTTTTTTCCATTTCGAAAATTTTTTCTCATATATTTTAACACAGGATTTACATTTTTCATTTAATAAAAAATTATATGATTCTATGAAATATTTATTTACATCTACTTTTAACTTTCCAACTTATAATTTTACAGGTTTTCAACCTTGGGAAAGTAAATTTGAGATAGCTCTAAATCGTTTTAAAGAAGATTCAATAAAAAATAATGAAAAATACAATTCAAAAATTAACCTGGACTACGAGATTAATAGGCTAATAGAGGTTATAGAAGCAAATCCATCAAATGAATTTCTGTTAATTCGACTTCCAGAACATGATCTTTATCAAAAAATCTTTTCCAATTCAAATAGATACGAAGAAGTTATTTGTAGACTAACTAATTTTAAGAATGTAAATTTTCGAGATTTTGTAAATTACCAATTAAAAGAAGATGACTTTAGAGACTTATATCATCTTTCAAATAATGGAGCATTAAAATTTTCAAAGTATTTTATTAGTAATTTCTCAAATTTTAAAGAATGAAAATTAGTTTTAATAAAAACTTTGTTTTTGGAGGTTTAGTAAAGCTAAATGATAACTCAATTTTATTAAGAAAAAAACAAATAAAAGATAAAGTTAAAATACATACTTGTAATGACTATGGTAATTCTATAGAGGTAATTAAAGAGGCAAATCCAAAAAAAGTAAGTATTTCAATAATATTAAAAGTATATTTCAATTATCCAGACAAAAAAAATAGAAGATTTAGACCAATAATTTCACAAATAGAGGAGGCTGTTTCTAGACTTACTTTCTTACCAGATGAACTTATACTGCAAATGTGTTGTTATTTTCCTTTAGATATATTGAAAAAAGAGTATTTCTCTAATTTTTTATCTAAAATCCATAAAGATTTTGGTGTAAGAAAAATTTACTTTGAGTATTATCCAGTATATGAATATGATTTTAGATTGATAAAAGAATTTAATGATATATCAGGTAGTATGATTTCATTTGGGGTAACAGGATATTTTAATTTTTGGAATAGGGCAATAAATGTTAATCAATTTAATTATTTAAGATCCTTAAATATACCTTTTATACCAATCGGAATTTTGGGTAAAAATATTAAAAGAGATAAAATGATTAATAAACTAAGTTTATCAAAAGGCGAAACATCCGAAATAGATTATATTGATCAAAACCTAATTTTTTTTATTAAACAGATCTTTATGACAAGTGATCCAATTTTTGGAATAACAGAGACAAGTAAGGAATCTAATTACTTAGATTTAAAAAATAGAATTAATAAGCTTGAATTGAATAAAGAAAATATTTTTCAAAAAATCAAAGATGATAATGTTCAGTTTAATTACTTAAAAAAAGACCATTATGGAGGTAAATTCTTCTTTAGCGAGTATATGTTAAATCCAAAACAAATGGCCAGTAAGTTCAAAAAAAGTATAATTTATGGAAAATCAAAAAGTTATTTTTTAAAATGAAAAAAAACAAAAACTATAATGATTTAAGAGTTTCAAATTCTGATTTAATACAATTCAATAAGGTTGGCTGGGTTAACATTAACCTCCAAGTCGAAGATGATTTAATAAATAGAGCATTAAATGACCTGAGATTAATGAGAGAAAATGCCATAAATTCTAAATATAATTATGGGAGGATTTATTATGATTATTTATTTGATTTTAATTTAGCATCAATTGAGCTCCCGTTTAATAATCAAATTTGTTTAGAAAATGTAAGAGAATTTTTTAGTAAAGCTAAAATAGGTTCAATTCTATCAGATTTTTTTAACTCAAATGACTATACATGTACCTTGGCAAGACTCTTTTGCATGGGGGACTATAAATACAGAGGAGTTTGGCACAGAGATCATGAGAATAAAAATCTTTTTGATTATGGGAATCAAAGAGAAAAAATAGACAGATTACAAGTTGGCATTTACCTTGAGGATCAAATTGGATTTAGAATCTTAAAAAAAGATTATGAGGAAGGATTTTCAAAATCAATAGTAAATAATAGAGTTACTAAAATTAACGAAAAATCATTTTTTCCTGTGCAACCCATTAAAAATTCTTATTATCGGGTTGGAGGTCAAAAAGGCTCAATCTTGATATTTGATCCAAAGATATTCCATCAAGGGTCGAATCAAGGAGAAAGATTTGATTTTCATTTAAAATTTGAAAAGAATTTTAAGGGCGCAAAAGCAATCAATTTGTTTCAGGATTTTAATGTTGTTTCACATCTACATGAAAAAATTAAGTTAAATGATAAAAACATACCAGATAGTATTCCAAAAATAAAAAGACAGCAATTCAGAACTCGATTATTAAATTCACTTAATTATTCTTTACCATTATATAACTTATACAAAATCTTTAAAAAATATAATTATATATCAGCAATTCGAAGTTTTGGGAAACCTGATATCTTTTCAAATACCTTTTATCAGAAAGAACAATGAAATAATATCTAAATTCATTAAAGAATTTTTTTAAATCCAGAAATTGAAAAAAAATCTAAATATTGGAATTGACGCAACAAGCATTGTTAACACTGGAGGTTTTACCCACTTATATCATTTAATTGAAAGCCTTGATAAAAAGTTTACTCGGGACATCAATAAAATAATAATATTCAGCTCAAAAAGTGTTTTAGACAGATTACCTGATCCTAGTTTAGTTTTTAAGCAGTCACATTTTTTTTTAAATAAAGGAAAGGCGTTTCGTCTTTTTTTTCAAGTATTTCTTTTAGATTTTTTTTTAAAAAAAAATAAAATAGATATTTTACTCTCTGTTACAGGAGATTACATGGGAAGTTTTAGACCTTATGTTGGGATTTCACAAAACATGCTTTTGCATGAAAAAGATTTCTGGGATCAAATAAAAGGCTTCAAGGAAAAATTAAAATTGTGGATCAATCATGAAAGACAAAAAAAGTGTTTCAAATCAGCTTCAGGAATTATTTTTATCTCAAAGTATGCTAAAAAGTATGTTACAAGTCAATTTAGAATAAAAAATATCCCCAATAAAATCATTCACCATGGTATTTCTGACATATTTATTAATCGGAAGCCTAAAAATATAAAACAAAATTCTAAAGAAACTTTAAAATTTATTTACGTATCAACTGTTCATGTATATAAAAATCAGTGGAATGTTATTGATGCGTTTTGGAAATTGAGACAAAATGGTATTCAAATTTCATTAACCTTAATAGGTCCAATTATCTATGCTCCCTCCGGGGAAAAGTTGTATTCAAAAATTAAGGAAAAAGATCCTAAAGGTGAATTTATACAACATATTCCCGAAGTTAAACATGAAAAATTACCAATATATTATTCAAATCACGATGCCATTATTTATGCTTCAACTTGTGAAAATATGCCTAATATTTTAATTGAATCTATGGCCTCAGGATTGCCGATTGCGTGTAGTGATAAGCAGCCAATGCCCGAATTTTTGAAAGAAGGAGGTTATTATTTCAACGCAAATTCTCCTGATTCTATTGGTGAAGCAATTATTAGTCTATTAAAAGACAAAAACTCATTAAAAAAAGTAAAGCAAAATTTGAAAGAGGTACAAAAGCTTAAATGGGCGGAAACCTCAAAAAAAACCTTTAATTTTATAACTAATTTAATTTGATTATATGTTTAAAGGATCTACTCTTTTAATTACAGGCGGTACAGGATCATTTGGTAATGCTATTTTAAATAAATTTTTGAGTTCTGGCATTGAAGAAATCAGAATATTTTCACGGGACGAAAAAAAACAACACGATATGCGTGTAGAATATAAAAGCCCTAAATTAAAATTTTATTTAGGAGATGTCAGAGATTATACCAGTATTTTAGAAGCTTCAATCGGTGTTGATTTTATTTTTCATTCAGCTGCACTCAAGCAGGTTCCCTCATGTGAGTTTTATCCAATTCAAGCAGTCAAAACCAATATATTAGGCACTGAAAATGTTTTAAATGCAGCAATTGCAAACAAAATAAAAAAAGTTATTTGTTTAAGCACAGACAAAGCAGTTTATCCTATTAACGCCATGGGCGTTTCAAAAGCGATGATGGAAAAAATATTTGTCGCTAAGTCAAGAACAACTAATTCTACTATTATATGTGGGACTAGATATGGAAATGTAATGGCATCTAGAGGTTCAGTAATCCCTCATTTTTATAATCAAATACAAACAGGAAAAGATATAACAGTTACAGACCCAAAAATGACAAGATTTATGATGACTTTAAACGATGCTGTTGATCTTGTTTTGTTTGCCTTTCAAAAAGGGAATCCTGGAGATATATTTGTTCAAAAGTCTCCTTCTACCACCATTGGAGAATTAGCAGAAACAATGAAGAAAATATATAATTCTCCTGTGAAGATAAAAAGCATTGGAATTCGTCATGCTGAAAAAATTCATGAGACTCTTTTGTCAAGAGAAGAAAAAATGGAAGCTGAAGACTTAGGAAATTATTTTAGAATATCCTCTGATAATAGAGATTTGAATTATAATAAATATTTTTCGGAAGGAAATGAAGAGAAAACTATTGTAGAAGAGTATAATTCATTCAATACAAATCGCCTTTCTGAATCCAAATTAATCGAATTATTGGCATCTATCGGTTTTTCAGGGAATTAAATTATTATGAAAAAATTAAAACTAGCTACAATATTAGGAACTCGCCCAGAATTAATTAGACTATCTGTAATTATTAATAAGTGTGATCAATTCTTTGAAAATAGCTTAATTCATACCGGACAAAATTATGATTTTGAACTTAACGAGATTTTTTTCAAAGAGCTCAAAATCAGAAAGCCAGACCATTTTCTTGAAGTTGCAGCTAATGACCTTGGTGAAACTCTAGGAAATGTTATCTCAAAATCTTATTTATTATTATCTAAATTAAAACCAGACGCCCTATTAGTTCTTGGTGATACTAATAGCGCTTTAAGTATTATTTCAGCTAAAAGGTTAAAAATACCTATTTTTCATATGGAGGCAGGAAATCGTTGTTTTGACCAAAATGTTCCAGAAGAAATTAACCGTAAAGTTGCTGACCATCTTGCTGATATTAATTTAACTTATACAGAAAATAGTAGAAGATATTTACTTGCTGAAGGGTTTAGAAAAGATTTTGTTTTTACAACTGGATCACCACTTAAAGAGGTTATACAAAACTATACTGATTCAATAGATGCGAGTGATATATTAAATAATCTTAAAATTAAGGAATCAAAGTATATTGTGGCAAGTATCCATAGAGAAGAAAATCTTGACATAAAAGATAATTTTGAAAGTATTATCAAGGGGATTAACAAAGTAAGTAATCTTTACAAATTACCAGTTGTATTTTCCACTCACCCTAGAACAAGAGTAAAAATTCAATCTTTGAATATCAAAACAGATTCAATAAAATTCATTAATCCTCTTGGCTTCTTTGATTATGTAAAACTTCAATCTGAGGCTTTTGTAACCCTCTCTGATAGCGGAACGATATCTGAAGAATCTGCTATCATGGGATTTCCAGCAGTTAGTGTTAGAACCTCTACAGAACGCCCAGAAGCAATTGATTATGGGAGTATTGTTTTGGGCAATATAGATGAAGATTCAATAGTTCAATCTGTTGAAATTGCAGTAAAAACTTTTTCTGAAGAATATCTTGAAATTCCAAATGAATACAATGCTGAAAATGTTTCAACAAGAATTGTAAAGACAATTCAAGGTTATACTTCAGTTGTAAATAGAGAGATATGGAAAAAGTAGGTTTAAAAAAGGCCTTAATTTTGGGAAGTTCGGGAATGTTAGGACATGTTCTTTTTAATATACTTAAGAAATCAAAAAAATTTGAATTATTTGATATTAGCTATCGAAATAAATTAAACTCAAACACAATAATTTGTGATGTCACTAAAACCATAGAGTTAGAAAAAATTATTCATGGTATAAAGCCAAATATAATTATTAACTGTGTTGGAGTATTATTAAATAGGAGTGAAATTAATCCAGCGAATACTATTTTCATTAATTCTTATTTACCACATTTTTTAAAAAATATATGTAAAGGAATTAACTGTAAAATAATCCAAATTAGTACAGATTGTATATTTAGCGGAAGTAAGGGGCAATATGATGAAAATGATACTCCAGATGCTATTGATCTTTACGGAAGGTCCAAGATGCTTGGGGAAATAATTAATAAGAATGATTTGACCATAAGAACGTCAATTATAGGGCCTGAATTAAAAAAAGAAGGTGCGGGACTATTTGACTGGTTTAAAAGGCAACGAGGAGATATAAATGGATTTTCGAATGTTTATTGGGGTGGAGTAACTACAATTGTTTTAGCTAAAAAAATTTTAAATTGTATTATAGAAAATAAAACGGGTCTTTATCATTTAACTAATGGCAGTAAAATAAGTAAGTATTCTTTACTTTGCCTTATATCAGAATTTTTTCCTAGTAAAAATTTAAAAATCAAAGAAAAAGAAGTAAAGTGGTCTGATAAAAGTTTAAAATCTACTAAAAAGGATTTTAATCGTGACGTTCCATCATATCGAGAAATGATAGAAGAAATGAAAAATTTTATTGAAATCAATAAAAATGATTATCATTTTAATTAAAAATTTTAGTGATGAAAAAAGCATTTATAACTGGAATAACTGGACAAGATGGGGCATATTTAGCTGAATTTCTTTTAAAAAAAGGCTATGAAGTTCACGGTCTAAAAAGAAGAACCTCTAGGTTTATAACGGATCGAATTGATCATTTATTAAAATCTCATCAAGAGAAAAATAAAAAGTTGTTTTTACATTATGGAGATCTTACAGATACAAGTAATTTAATTTATCTAATTAGTCAAATAAAACCGGACGAAATATATAATCTTGGAGCCATGAGTCATGTACATGTTAGCTTTGAGACTCCTGAGTATACTGCTAATGTCGATGGAATGGGAGTATTGAGAATTTTAGAGGCAATTAGGATCTTAAAACTTGAAGATAAGACAAAGTTATATCAAGCTTCAACAAGTGAGCTATACGGTGAAGTTATAGAAACACCTCAAAATGAACTTACACCTTTTAATCCTAGATCACCATATGCAGTTGCAAAATTATACGCCTATTATATAATAAGGAATTATAGAGAAGCATATAATATTTTTGCTAGTAATGGAATACTTTTTAATCATGAATCACCATATAGAGGCGAAACATTTGTAACAAGAAAGATAACTATTGCTTTAGCTAAAATCTATCATGGACTTGAAAGCAATTTATTTTTAGGGAATCTTAACGCCAAAAGGGATTGGGGACATGCCAAAGATTATGTTGAGGGGATGTGGAAAATTTTACAGCATAATAAGCCAGATGATTTTGTTTTAGCTACAGGACAATCAATTACTGTTAGAGAATTTATTTTAAAAGCCCTTAAAAAATTAGAGATTGAAATCGAATTCAAAGGCAAAGGATTAGATGAAATAGGTATTGTTGTTGCTAATTATGGATCAGCAAAAGTAAAACTTGGTCAAAAGATTATTAAAATTGATTCTCGATACTACAGGCCTACTGAAGTTGAAAGCTTATTGGGTGACGCCACTTACGCAAAAAAAGCATTAAGATGGGAACCCAAATGTTCAATTGGTGATCTAATTAATGAGATGGTAGATTATGATTTAGAATTATTTAAGCCTAAAGGGTGAAAAAAATTTTAGTAATTGGAGCTTCTGGATTTGTAGGAAATTATCTTTTTTCGCAATTAAAAGTTAATAAAAAATATATTACTTCTGGTACGAGATACAAGTCCTTAAATAAAAATTTAATTGCCATAGACTATAAAAATTTAACCAATTTTTCATCTATTTTAAGCAGAACGAATCCGGATATTATTATTTGGACTGCAGGCATAAAAGACATCAAATTATTAGAAGAAAATTTTTCTATAGCAGAGAGAAATAATATTAAGCCTATAGAAATAATTGTTGAATTTCAACAAAAATCAATTAAAAAAATTCAATTTATATTCATTTCAAGTGATTATGTATTTAACGGAGATAAAGGGAATTATAATGAAAAAGATTATGCGAATCCTGACACTAATTATGGCAAATCTAAATTAATAGCAGAAAAAATCATACAAGAAAAAAGTGAGCTTTATTCAATAATCAGAGTTGGTGCTATTCTTGGAAAGGGGAGTCAGTTTTGGGACTGGTTGATATATGAGCTGACAAACAGTAAAGTTATAAATTTGTATGATGAGATTTTTTCACCTACTCCTATAGAAACATTATTTTTAGCTGTTCAACGTTGTATCGAAATGAGTTTAAATGGAATTTTTCATATTTCTGGGGACAAAAAAATTTCTCGATATGAATTAGGTTTGGAAACAAAAAGTTTGTTATCCAATTGTAAAACCTTAGTTAGAAAAGTGAAGAAAAATCCACAAAAAGCTATAGATAGGTCACTCAAAAGATCAAGTGAGTTTAATGATTTTAAAAATCTTGAAATAAAAGAGCTATTATAATTAAATGATAACATTCTTAAAAAACCATTTTTCAGTAACCGACAGTCGAGGGAAAATGACTGGACTAATCAATCAGGGGAATTGGCAAGAATTAAACCTCTTTAAGACTTTACCAAATCAATTAAGGGGTTCTCATTATCACAAATTCACAGATGAATTATTTATTATACTTAAAGGAAAAATAAAAATACATCTAACAAAAGTTACTGAAAAAAGTGAATTAATTGGTAAAACAAAATATATCAATGTTTCAAAGGGGGATGTTTTTATTATTCCAAAATTAACTTATCATATCTTTGAAATAATTGAAGAAACAGAATGGATCAACGCTCTTTCAATTAGGCTAGATAAAGAAAATCCTGACATTCATTTCATACATTGAAATAATCTTACAAAATGATCAAGTTAAGAGTAAAAATTATTAGCTTTTTGATTTCAATCAACGAAGGAATCTTTTTTTACCCAAAACTTAAGAAGGTTTACAAAGAGATATTTAGGAATAAAGAATTGAATTTGGCATTTGATGTCGGAGTAAATAAGGGACAGACAATTAAATTTTTTAAAATAATCAACCCCAAGGTTAGGATAGTTGGATTTGAACCACACAGAAATATTTTTTCTTCATTAATCAATAACAATTTTGAAAATTGTCAATTTTTTAACAAAGGATGTTCAGATAAAGATGGACAGCTGCTTTTTAAAGAAAACATTTTAAGTGAATCTTCAACTTTTGAAGATGTGAATCAAAACTCTAAATGGCTTAAAAAGAAAGAAACTATTATTGGATTAAAAAGTGATAAACTTGTAGAAAATTCTTACAGAGTGGAAACAATTCGACTTGGAGACTTTATCCATAAAAATTTTAATTATAAAATAATTGATATGCTCAAAATCGATGTTGAGGGTCACGAAATAAAAGTATTAAAGGGTTTATTCCCTTTATATTCAAAAAGAGTATTGAGATTTATACAAATTGAAAATCATTTCGATGATTTGTATGAGGATTTTACTAATGAAATAGAAGAATTATTGAAAGAGAATGGCTTTCAAAAGGAAAGAGTGATTAAACATGGCTTTGGAAACATTGTTGATATAATATTTAAAAATGTTTATTATGACTAATAAATTATCAATAATCATTCCAACATTTAGAGAGGGAAAAATCATTGAATCATCAGTAAATGATATAAATTCTAGATTAGAGAAAGAGAAAATTGATTTTGAAATATTAGTTATTGATGACCATTCAAATGATCAGACTCTTGAAAAAATTAAGAAAATTTCTTCAAAAAATGAGCACATAAGTTTCCATTTAAATTCTACTTCAAAAGGCTTTGGAAACTCAATAGTTGAAGGGATAAAAAAAGCTACAGGAGATTATATTTGTTTTGTAATGGCAGATCAATCTGATTCACCAGATGATATTGTGAAATATTTTTATGAAATTCAGAATTCTCAATTGGATTGCGTGTTTGGAGATAGATGGTCAAATAAGAAATTAGTACAAAATTATCCAATCATAAAATACTATTTTAATCGTTTTGGGAATATAATTTTATCTAAACTCTTTCAAATAAATTATAAAGATTTAACTAATTCTTTTAAGATGTACAAAAGGAGTGTAATACTAGAACTATTACCTTTGATATCTTATCATTTCAGTATCACTGTAGAGATTCCACTTAAGATTATCTATAGAGGATATAAGTTTTCTGTTATTCCAAACTCATGGAAAAATAATGAGCATTCAGTATCAAATTTAAAAATTAGTCATGTTGTATTAACATATTCTCTAATTATTTTTTACTGTTTGATTGAACGTTATTTTATCAAAAAGCAAGACGAATAGAACTAAATAAATTAAATAAATAGTTGTATTGTAAACTGGCATATGAAAGGCTAATATGCTAATACTTACTTGATATACTATAAAAAGTATACTTAAAGTCACTATTCCGTCATCAAAAATTTTCCTTGGATTCTTTAAAAAAGAATATAAAATAATAATTAATGAACAAAAAAACAGGGATAGTCCAATTAGTTTTGTGAGTATTGTAATTATTAATTGAAAAATTTCTTTAATGGAAAATAGCCATTTAGTATTGGACACTATTTTGTATGATTCTTTAAATTTAAATCGATATACTGAGCTTTCTAAATTTCTAATTTCTTGAATATTGGATATTTTATTTTTCTGAAAATCACCAACGTTACCTACATAAAAAGGATCTAAAAGCAACAATCTAAAAGAGTAAAAACATTTTTTTATCCATTCAACAGGGTCTTCTAAAACAAGTCTTTTAAATTCTTTTATGAGAAATTTATTTGCAGTAAAACTAACACTCGAAACATCTTTTTCTTTAAATTCAACATTTAATAAATCTTTCATTAGCTTATCATCATCACGCGGGGTTATTCCCCATTTATTATCAGGTAGCTGACCTAGTCCTATAAAAAAAGTGTGACCGGTATTTGTTGAATTTAAAATAAAGTGATCGGTTTTTAAATAGGTATAAACTCCCCAAGGGACAAGAAAAAAAAATGTAATTAGGGGTATTGAGAATAACCTTAGTGAAATAAATGTAATATTTCTATTTTTATAAAACTCCCAAATTAAAAGTAAAAAAGGTAGAGCACATATCATAAAAAAATAATCAGATCTGAAATTACACAGGACTCCCATAAATATTGCGGAAATTAAAAGATGATTCTTTTTCTTGTTTTCTAAAAAATAGAATAACTGTAAAATACTTAAAATTAAAAGGCTTGATGATACACTTTTTGGCCACATTTGGGTATGGAAAAAAAAGTAGGGAAGAGATAAAAGCATTAAAGTTCTAGAAATAATAATTTTTTTTATCTTTCTTTCACTAATTAAAAATTGATCAACTTTAACAATTGTTATAAAATTTAACAGCTGTTGAAAAATTAAGATTTTAATTTTACTGTTAAAGATCAAATGAATAAATCCGTATCCCCAGAGAGGAAAAGTATTTAAATGGTTTAAACTAGGATTTTCAACACCTTTTAGTAAACTCAAAAAATAATTTGAATAGTCTCTATATTTGTTATTAAAATATAAATCAAAACTTATATTATTATAGCTTATTAAACTACTCAGAAGAATAATAAAAAGTAAACTTGAATAGAAAAAAAAATCATTTTTTAAACTTATTTTCGCCATATGAATCAGGATATTTTAAAACAATTAAGCTATAATAGTCATTTAAAGATCCTTGACAAAGGAATAAATAATTTGTCAAAAATCCCTTTTCCTCATTTTTTTATTGATAATTTTTTCGATTATGAATTTGCGGATAAATTATTAACCTCTTTTCCTCCTAATGATTCAGATAAATGGGAACGAGCCAATGATCCTGAGATTGAAGTTAAAATGAGATCAAAATGGAAGTCTGAATTTGATATACCTGAAAATATTGTTGATGCAATTAGAATCATGAATTCTACTACTTTTTTATTGTCTCTTTCAAAGGTGTTTGGAATACCTAAGTTGATACCTGATCCCTATTTCACTGGTGGAGGACTAAATGTCACAGTTAGTGGGGGCCTTTTAGATGTTCATGTTGACGGAAATTATCATGATGCTACTGGACTTCATCGTAGGGTTAATGCAATTTTATACTTAAACCCCGGATGGCAAGAAGATTGGGGCGGGGAATTTGGTCTTTATGATAATAAAGGAGAAAAATTAATTAAAAAGCTAGCACCACTTCATAATCGTTTTATGGCTTTTGATACTAATGATTTTAGTTTCCACGGATTGCCAGATCCTTTAAATTTCCCATCTGGGAAAGCGCGGCGTTCTATTATTTTATATTATTATACTAAAGAACCTAGGCCAGAGTCCAAAGTAGCTGTAGAACAACCCCATTCTGCTTTATGGAAGAAAAAAAACTGGACAGATAAAAGAGGTAACAAGACAAGAGACTTTAAATAGTATCATTTGAAAATATTAATTATTTCCCAATATTTCTATCCTGAAAATTTAAGAATCAATGATCTTGCTTTTTCCTTAAAAAAAAGAGGACATCAAATTGAAGTTCTAACCGGGAAACCTAATTATCCCAAAGGAGATTATTTTCAAGGCTATACATGGAAAGGCCCTAATAAGGAGACCCTTGAAGGAGTCAAAGTACATAGGGCCAACTTAATTCTTAGAAAAAAAGGGGGAGGATTTAGACTATTTTTAAATTATTTCTCTTTTGTATTTTTCGCATTTTTTAAAATCTTTCAATTAAAAGGGGATTTTGATAAAATTTTTATTTATGCACCTTCACCAATCACAGTTGGAATACTTGGAGTAGCAGCAGCAAAAAGATTTAAATGCAAATCATATCTATGGGTTCATGACTTATGGCCCGAATCTGTCAGGATTGCAGGAGGTATTTCTAATGGTTTAGTTTTAGGTATTATCAATCAAATGACTAAAATAATCTATAGATTTTCAGATATTATTTTAGTTCAATCACCAGAGTTTAAAAACTATATCAAAAATCAAAATGTAAAAGATCAAAAAATTATCTATTATCCATATTATGCTGAAGACTTCTACAAGGTTATAGATAAAGAAAGTAGATTCAGTAAATCATTTCCAAAAGGGTTTAATATTCTTTTTGCTGGTAATATTGGAATAGCTCAAAGCTTTGACACCATTGTAAGTGCTTTTGAAAAGCTAAAAGAATACGACATTAATTTAGTGGTTTTAGGAGATGGAAGAGATAAGTCAAGAATTCAAAAATTAATTCAGAAAAAAGGAATTTCAAATAAATTCTATTTTTTAGGATCTCGCCCCCCAGATGAGATGCCATATTATTTTGCTTGTGCTGATGCGCTTTTAATTACCTTAAAAAAAGCTGATATTTTCTCTTATACAATCCCAGGTAAATTACAATCCTATTTAGCCTGTGCAAAACCAATAATTGGGGCATTAGATGGAATTGGAAAGAAAATTATTGAAGAATCTAAATCAGGGTTTTGTGCAAATGCTGAAAACTCTAATGAATTATCAAAAATACTCCTACAACTTTCTATTTTACCAAAAGATGAATTGGATAACTTTTCAAAAAATGCACTTTTTTACTTTAAGAACAACTTTGCAAAAGATAAATTACTTTTAGAACTTGAAAGCATATTCAACAAATAAAATATATTTAATTTTAAAAAAATGAAAGCTATCCTTCTTGCTGGGGGAAAAGGATCTCGCTTATTCCCAGTAACTCATGGAGTTTCTAAACAACTCCTTCCAGTTTATGATAAGCCTATGGTATATTATCCTCTTTCTGTATTAATTATGGCAGGCATTCATGAGGTAATGATAATTAGTACACCAGAAGATATTGGAGCTTATCAACGGCTTTTGGGAGATGGAAGTCGATTTGGGATATACTTGCAATACAAAGTACAAGAGCAACCAAATGGTCTAGCAGAAGCCTTTATTTTGGGTGCAGATTTTATTAGAAAAGACCCAGTTTGTTTAATTCTAGGGGATAATATTTTTTACGGCTTAGATTTTTCTAAGCAGCTAGAAGTTGTTGTTAAAAGGACAAAAACAGAAAAAATAGCGACTATTTTTGGATATACTGTAAAAGACCCTCACCGTTACGGAGTTATTGAATTTGACGATGATGAAAAGGTCTTATCGATTGAAGAAAAACCAATACAGCCCAAAAGTAATCAAGCTGTTGTTGGACTTTATTTTTATCCAAATTCTGTTACTCAAGTGGCCAAACAAGTCCACCCTTCAAATAGAGGAGAATTGGAAATCACCTCTGTGAATAATTATTATCTTAAACAAGGAGAACTTAAAGTAGAACGATTAGGACAAGGTTTCACTTGGTTGGATACAGGAACACATGAATCTCTTCTAGAAGCAAGCCAGTTTATCGAAACTATAGAGAAGAGACAAGGTGTTAAATTAGGCTGTGTGGAAGAAGTTGCTTATAAAAAAGACCGAATATCAAAAAAGGAACTCCTTGAAAGTGCAATTCAGATGAAAGACAGCTCCTATGGACAATACTTGATTAAACAATATTCTCAATGACCATAATCCAAACTGTTTTTAAAGAAGTTTTACTGCTTAAGCCAGAAATTTATTTTGATGCTAGAGGAAGTTTTTCTGAGCAATTTCTCTCCAAGAGTTTTCAAGAAGCTGTAGGTAAACAGATTAATTTTTCTCAAGACAACCTTACTCATTCCAAAAAAGGGGTTCTTCGCGGATTACATTATCAACTCCCCCCCCACAGCCAATCCAAATTAGTTAGTGTCATCCATGGAGCCGTATTAGACGTTGTGGTTGACATTAGAAAAGGATCACCAACTTTTGGCCAGCACTTTAGCAAAGAATTAACTGATGAAAATCAATTACAACTCTTCATTCCAAAGGGCTTTGCACATGGTTATATTACACTAAGTGAGAATTCTGTCTTTCACTATAAAGTAGATCAGTACTATCATCCAGAAAGTGAAGGATGTATTGCACCTGACGATTCAAATTTAAATATTAACTGGATAATTCCTAAAGATAAATGGATTCAATCTAAGAAGGATCAAAATAATCCTTTACTTAAGGAAGCGATTATTTTTGATTACAAGAAAAATTTTTATGCCTAGATTTTTAGTTACTGGATCTAACGGACAACTCGGGCAGTGTTTTCGAGCCGTAGCTCAAGAATTTCCAGAACAGCAGCTGATTTTTGCACAAAAAGCAGAAGCAGATATAACTGTTCC
>CEVX01023260.1_pt1 | contig 15544 bp, 15 predicted proteins | sample 356561 | NCBI WGS metagenome assembly CEVX01 (sample SAMEA2623886, study PRJEB7988) | marine metagenome | biome: marine biome (ENVO:00000447); feature: surface water layer (ENVO:00002042); material: "saline water (ENVO:00002010), including plankton (ENVO:xxxxxxxx)" | depth 5 m | reverse complement strand
TCTTTATCTTTTGCTGAGATGATTATAAAATCTACCCCATTAGCAGATTGCACCATCGACTTAACACCAGTTATTCCATTTGTTGTTTGAACAGTTTTTATATCGCTCTCATAACCTGAATGTGGTTCAAAGTGTGCAAAAGTAATTCTTTTTTCTCCTGTCATTAAAAGTTCTAGAATATCCTTATGAACGTTAGATTGTGAAAGTATATCTCCACCCATGAGGGTAGACAGAAAAGGTTCTACAACTAAGCCCTTTCCTAACGCTTCGAAAACAACTGCTATGTCGAAGCCTTCGCCGCCAAAACCATTAAACTGTTCAGAGAACAAGGCATAATTAATCCCCAAATCATTTAATTTTTTCCAACTTTCTAGAGAAAAACCTAAATCTGACGACGCATTAATCATTCGATGGCTTAGAGGATAATCATTAGCGATAAATTTTTCAATTGTGTTTGACAATAATCGACGCTCTTCTGAATGAGTAAAGTCCATCACAATTACCTTAAAGACCCACTATCATCTTAGAAATAATATTTTTTTGAATTTCATTAGAGCCACCATATATCGAAACTTTTCGATTGTTAAAATAAGTGCTTGAAGCTGTATGAGCAAAAAATGGCCCGATTTCTTCACCATTAAACCCATCTTCTAAAGCCTCTGGTCGAAAGATTCTTCCATATCTGGCTGAAGCACGACGTAAAAGATGATCAAGCTCCTGACATACTTCGGATCCAAGAATTTTGAGCATAGAACTTTCGGCTCCAGGATCTCCACCTTTTTCAGCTTCAGATAGCACTCTGAGATTTGTAGTTTCTAAATTTGTTAAGTTAATTTCTAATTTTGCTAATCTAGAGGAAAAGAGTGGATCAGCAATAAGTGGTTTGCCGTTGCGCTTTTCTGTCTTAGCAATGTCCTTTAATTTTTCTAACTTCTTTTTTGAGATACCTACTGTTGCGATATTGTTTCGTTCATGGCTTAATAAATATTTTGCATATGTCCAACCTTTGTTTTCTTCGCCCACAAGATTTTTGATTGGAACCCTAACATCAGTAAACCATACCTCATTTATCTCTTCTCCACCGTCAATTGTTTTGATTGGTCTTACTTCTACTCCGTCAGACCTCATATCAATCATCAAAAAGGAGATTCCTTGTTGTGGCTTGCCTTCACTGGAAGTCCTCACGAGAGTAAAAATCATATTGGCGTGTTGGGCTAACGTCGTCCAAGTTTTTTGACCATTAACGACATAGTGCGTTCCATCACTTACTGCTGAGGTTTTTAATGATGCTAAATCTGACCCTGCGCCTGGTTCTGAGTACCCCTGGCACCACCAATCAGATCCATCTAAAATGCGTGGAAGCCAAAACCTGCATTGTTCTTGACTTCCAAATTTCATAAGTACAGGAGCTAACATTTTGAGGCCAAATGGTACTATTCTTGGAGCATTTGCCGCTGCTAGTTCGTCTTCAAAAATAAATTGCTCTACAATGTCCCAACTCGTACCGCCATATTCTTTTGGCCAAGATGAACCTAACCAACCCTTCTCGTTCAAAATATCATGCCAATTTTGCATATCACTTTTGTGAAGAGGTTTATTATTTGCAATTTTATCAGCTAGATTCTTGGGAATGGCGGATTTGATAAAATCTCGTACTTCTATCCTGAAAGATTCCTGCTTTTTTGTAAAGTTTACATCCATTTGTTACTCAATTTAAACTGTCAAAAGTCTTATTTTCGCGAGCTAATCTTTCCAGTAAGGGAGAGAGACTCCAAAATATAGGATCCTCTTTTTCGAATTCTTTAATGTCTTTTACAAGTTTTTCTAATCCATACATATCTGCGTATTTCAAGGGCCCACCACGATAACGAGGAAAACCATAACCATATAATAAGGTTACGTCTACATCGGAAGGTCGAAGGGCTATTCCTTCATCCACCACATCTGCCGCTTCGTTAATCATAGCGGCCATATATCGTCTTAAGATTTCTTGTTCTGAAAATTTCTTTGGGGTGATATTATTATTGGATCTTTCACTTTCAATAATTTCTTTTAGATCGGGGTTTTCTACACCAAACCTAATTCCATCTGGATAGTCGTAAAAACCCTTGCCAGTTTTTTGACCAAACCAACCTTTTTCGCAAATTCTATCGGCAATCCCCACGTAACGTCTATTAGGATCTCGGGTAGATTTGCCGGCTTTCCGGTTAGCCCAACCAATATCTAAACCTGCCATATCAAACATCTGAAAAGGGCCCATTGGGTAGCCAAAGTTTCTAATGGCTTCGTCAACTTGATGTGGACTAGCGCCATCTTCAACTAAATAAGACGCTAATTCGCCATAAATTGAAAGTATCCGATTGCCAATAAAACCATGACAGTTACCCGCTCTTACTGGTATTTTTCTCATTTTCTTTGCGAGTAAGAATCCAGTAGCGACTACGTCATCGTTTGGATTGGAAGGAATAACAATTTCCAAAAGTTTCATAATGTTTGCAGGGGAGAAAAAATGAAGCCCAATAACGTCTTGGGGTCTTTCGGTTGCTGATGCTATTTCATCTATATCTAAGTAACTTGTATTTGAGGCTAAAACTGCGCCCTGTTTTGCGAATTTATCAATCTTTTGAAAAACCTGTTTTTTGATATCCATTTCTTCAAACACCGCTTCAATAATCATATCCGCACTCGCGATATCTTTGAAATTTGTCGTTGGTCTGTATCTATTCAGTATTTCTGATTTTCTTTCATTATCTAATCGCCCTTTAGAAACGTCCCGGTCAAGTACCTTTTCAACATTGGATATGCCCTTTGCAATGCTAGCATCATCTTGTTCAACCATTACAACGTGCATTCCTGATTTAAGCGCTGCTAGTGTTATTCCGCTACCCATAGTGCCACCTCCGATAACGGCTAGCGAAGATAATGGGCGTGGTTCTGCTCTTCCAGCTTCTGGAACTTTCGCACTTTTACGCTCAGCAAAAAATGCATGAACCAACCCTTCACGCTGTGTGGTGTTTAAACAATCAATAAAAGCTTCGCGTTCATACTTTAGTCCTTCATTGATAGATGAACTTAAAGATACCTCAACACAGTCGATTATTCTAAAAGGAGCATGAAGTCCTTTTGCCTTAACTTCTAATACTGCTCTAGCATCATCTATAGCTTGCTTATTGCCTTTTATATCTTTTAATCCCTCAGATCTTTCTGAAGTTTTAACTATTGGGATATTCTTTTCGATAATTTCATTCGAAAAGTGAATTGCTGCGTCAAGAAGATCCCTGTCAGTTAATCGATCAATGATACCAATTTTATTTCCGCGACTAGCAGATATTGGCGTTCCCGAGGTCATGAGTTCGATGGAAGCTTTTGCCCCGGCGATCCTAGGTACTCTTTGTGTCCCTCCAGCTCCTGGCAGTAAGCCCAGGTGAACCTCAGGCAATCCAATTTTTGCAGAGTTTAAAGCTATTCTGAAATGCGCTCCTAGCGCAATCTCTAGACCGCCTCCTAAAGCAGTGCCATGAATTGCTGCGATAACTGGCAATTTTTGATTTTCAATATAATTCACGACCTCGGGCAAGCCTGGCTCCAAAAGAGGGCCTCCAAATTCAGTTATATCTGCACCAGCCGGAAAAGTTCTGCCTCCACCAATCAGAACAACAGCTTTTATAGTTGGATCTTCAGAAGCTATTTTCAAGTTTTCAATGACTCCACTGCGAACCGCATGACCTAAAGCGTTTACAGGAGGATTATTAAACGTAATTACTGCTGTTTTCTCAATGGTTTGGTACGAAATAACATTTTTCATTTTATCATCCTTTAACTTAATTCAAATAGGCCTGCTGCACCCATACCACCACCTATACACATAGATACAACCCCATATTTTATATTAGTTCTACGACCTTCGTGTAGAATATGGCTCGCCATTCGAGCTCCTGACATACCGTAAGGGTGACCGACAGCTATTGCTCCGCCATTTATATTATATTTTTCTGGGTCTATTCCTAATCTATCTCGGCAGTACAAGCATTGTGATGCGAAAGCTTCATTTAACTCCCACATGTCAATATCTTCAATCGATAGGCTATAATTTTTTAGAAGTTCAGGTACTGCAAAAACGGGACCAATTCCCATCTCATCAGGATCACAGCCAGAAACAGAGATACCTCGGTAAATACCTAAAGGTTCTAATCCCTTCGAAGTGGCCATTTTTTCACTCATTAAGACCAGCGCTGCTGCTCCATCTGAAAGTTGCGATGCATTTCCAGCAGTGATGTAATTTCCTTTTTCAACTGTCTGTCCATTGGCAAACACTGGTTGAAGAGTAGCTAAGCTCTCAACCGTAGTATTTGCCCTTAAACCCTCGTCATTTTCCAAAGTAACCTCTACATCTGTTACTTCCTTTGTTTCTCGATCTTGAACCTTTTTAACAGTTTTTAAAGGAGCTAATTCTGCTTTTAATCTTCCCTCTGATTGTGCATTCGCAGTGCGACGGTGGCTATCAGCAGCGTATTTGTCCTGATCTTCTCTGGTAACCCCATATCTTTCAGCGACAACTTCCGCAGTTTCCAACATGCTCATATACAAATCTGGTCGATTGCTGACATTCCAAGGATCTTTTGCTCTGAAAGTATTCATTTTTTCGTTTTGTACTAAAGATACACTTTCAACACCACCAGCGACTCCAATATCGATTTCTCCATTTTTTATTCGACCAGCGATTGAAGCTATTGTCATTAATCCGCTAGAGCATTGCCTGTCTATGGACATACCTGGTACAGACGTTGGTAGACCAGCTCGTATTGCTGATTGACGAGCAATATTTCCTCCTGTGCTCCCTTGTTGCAAAGCAGCTCCAACGTGAACATCTTCCACTTCATTTGCATTAATATTGGCTCTACTAATCGCTTCCTTTATAGCATGACCCATTAACTCTTGAGGCTGTGTATCATTAAATGCTCCTCTGTAGGCTTTGGCTATGGGTGTTCGAGCTGTGGATACTATGACTACGTTGTCTGACATTTTAATTCCTTTATTCAAAAATTGCTAACGTTAACCACTCTGCATATAAGGCTGGAGTTGGCTCATTCTCTATTTCTATAACTAATCCCATTTCTCTCAATATTTGTGATTCTGACTTTCTGGTTACCTTATTCATCGTGAATTTTCCTCGTACACGTGCTCCATTCTTCACAGGATTTAAAAAACGTACTTTATTTAACCCATAATTTATTCCCATAACCTGACCTGTTTGAGGAGGGAAGGTATCAATAGCAAATTTTGATGCTAAAGATAAACTTAAAAATCCGTGTGCAATGGTCCCTCCAAATGGCGTTTCCAACTTTGCTCTATTTTCATCAACATGTATGAACTGAGGGTCCAATGTTACATCTGCAAATTTATTGATCATATTCTGATCAATCTTTATCCAAGGCGATATTCCTATTTCAGTTCCCAACTGATTTAATTGAGTTTCATAAACTTTTTCAGCTATAGACATTATCATTTTCCTTTCATTGTTGATACCTTGCCGGTGTGATTTGTACAAATGCTAAGTTGGCTAACGTGGCGGTAATTTTCTTTTAACAATTTAATGGTTTCCTGTATGGTGGGATTATTAAAAGAGATGTGATTCCAAATGAAGTTTGATAAAAGTATAAAAATAGCACCATCAATTCTTAGCGCAGACTTTTCGAATTTTGGAGAAGAATGCTTGGCGATTGAGAATCAGGGTGCTGATTTGGTTCATATCGATGTTATGGATGGTCATTTTGTTCCAAACATTACGTTTGGAGCGGAAACCTGCAAGGCTATCAGGCCCTTTATTAATACAATAATGGATGTACATCTGATGATTGCTCCTGTTGATTCACATTTGCAGAATTTTGTTGAAGCCGGTGCGGATATTATTTCCGCCCACGTGGAAGCAACGCCTCATATTCATCGCACTATGCAGGCTATCCGAGGCTTTGGCGTTAAGGCTGGAGTAGCACTTAATCCTGGAACTCCTGTTGAAAGTTTGGAAAATGTATTAGATCTGGTCGATTTAGTTTGTGTTATGACAGTAAATCCAGGATTTGGTGGGCAAAAATTTATATATTCGCAGATAGAGAAAATAAAAAAAATTAAAGACTTAATCGGGGATCGACCAATTCATATCGAAATTGATGGTGGTATCAATGCGAAAACAGCACCACTTGTTGTAAATGCTGGTGCAAATATACTTGTGGCTGGCTCAAGTGTGTTTCGAGGAGGGTCTGTTGAAAAGCCAGAGATTTATGGCAAAAATATTGATTTAATTAGAACTTCAGTTAGCAAGAAAATGTAATCTTATTTATGACTTTATTAATTAATAATATTTTGTTGGATAAATAATTAACGAACGCCAAAAAAAATGAAATTTAATAAAAATAAGATGGTTTTCCCTCAAATTACTTCGATTGGAGATAGTGGGTTAATTGTGGTGTTTGGAGAAAAGTTTTCTATAGAATTAAATAAAAAAGCTTTGGCTTTGGATTTTGAACTTAATAAAGACTTACCAGAAGGTGTTTTAGAAACAATCCCCACACTTGTAAGTCTGATGGTACGGTTCGATCCTTTAACAGTTTCTTATCACTTCTTAAGGGATTACATTGACGCTTTATTAGAATCTAATTTGAATGTTGACCTTTCTGGTGGTCGTTCGTTTGTAATTCCTGCGGTTTATGGGGGTAATGAAGGGCCTGAATTAGATGAGGTGGCTGACATTATGCAAATAAGACCAGATCAAGTGATAAGTGGGCATTCGGAGTCTGAGCAACAGGTGATGATGCTCGGTTTCTCTGCTGGGTGTAGTTACTGTGGATTGTTACCACCAATTTGGGACATACCCCGTGGCAAAAAGATCAACCCATCGGTTCCAGGTGGCTCGCTTTTGATTGCGTTGAGACAAACAGTTTTTCCTGCATCAAATATGCCAACTGGATGGCGAAGAATCGGTCAATCGCCATGTTTAACCTTTGATCTTGGTAAAGATCCCAATTTTTTACTTAAGCCTGGTGATAAAATTCGTTTTGAACAAATTAGTAGTGCTAAAGCGCAGTCAATAGCCCATGATAAACTATGGGAGACTCTTGAAAAATGAGTTTATATATTAACAGTGCTCTAGTTGGAGCGTCAGTTCAAGATGATGGTAGACCAGGACTGCAGCGGTACGGCGTCACATCAGGTGGTGCAGTTGACAAGCTCGCCTTAGCCCAAGGTCGAGTGCTCTTAAATGACGAAGGTAATACCGCAGCTTTAGAATTTTCGGCTGTTGGTGGTAAATTTAAGGTTCAAACAAGCTCGTTTTTTGTTTTCACAGGTGCGGAAGCACCACTAAAGTTGAATGGCAATCTTATTCAGCAGGGTCAAGTTTTTGAGGCGAAAGCGGGGGATGAAATTGAAATAGGATCAATTTCAAATGGTTTTTATGGTTATTTACATGTAGCAGGAGGTTTTCTTAGTACTTCACATTTGGGTTCGAGGAGTACTAATTTTCAGGTCGGGTTAGGGGCAACTTTAGAAATTGGTAATATTTTACCATACAAATCTACCTCATATAGAGACCTTAAATTATTGAAATTAAATGATTACTTTGATTCTAGTAAGATTAGGGTTGTGGCTGGACCACAAACTAATTTATTTTCGGAAAAAGTTTTGCAAAGATTTTTTAGTACTGAGTTTAAAGTATCTCCAATGCGTAATCGCATGGGAGTGAAATTAACTTTTAATGGGGAAAATTTTTATACCGACGAAGGATTGAGTGTTTTGTCGGATGCAATAGAACTAGGTGACATTCAGATAGATGGCGAAGGCACTCCAACTGTTTTATTGAATGATAGGCAGCCAACAGGAGGATATCCTAGAATATCCACGATAATTTCAGCAGATTTGCATAAATTCGCACAGAAATCAGTTGCTTCAAAATTCAATTTTGTTTTGGTCTCTCTAAGAGAGGCTGTAAATGCTCTAGAAGTATTATCAGAACAATTAGGTAACTTGCGGAGTCAAGTAGCTTCTGTGCAACGTGATCCCCATAATATTTCTAATCTTTTAAATTATAGTTTAGTTGGAGGAGCTATCAGAGGAGATGAATTTGATGAAAGTTGATTTAAACGCTGATTTAGGAGAAAGTTTTGGTCCTTATCAGATCGGCAATGATCCGGACATGTTAGACATTGTAACATCGGCAAATGTTGCCTGTGGATTTCATGGGGGTGATCCAGAAATCATGGCCGATACAGTTGATTTGTGTATTGAGAAAAAAGTTGCAATTGGCGCTCACCCAGGCTTTCAAGATTTAAAAGGATTTGGGCGTCGACGTATTGAGATAAGCTCTAAAGAGTTAAGATATTTAACACTATATCAAATTGGAGCTTTGAAATCGATTATTTTGGCAAAAGGTGGGTTGTTGAATCATGTAAAACTTCATGGTGCCCTAAATAATATCGCATGTGAGGATTTGGAAATATCATCTGTGTTTACCCAAGCAATTAAAGATTTTGATATGTTATTGCCAATTTTTGTTGTTGCTGGGACCAAACTTCAGGAAGCAGCAACTCTTCTTGATCAACCTTTCAAATGTGAGGTTTTTGCGGATCGTTCCTATACAGACCATGGCCAATTAGTATCTCGTAAGATGAGTGGTGCATTAATACATGATCCAAAGATAGCAGCAGATAATGTTTTGAAAATGTTAGAAGAAAAGGCATTAACTTCAATAAATGGAAAGAAAATACCTGTTTCAGTAGATACTATTTGCGTTCATGGCGATAATCCTGCTGCAATAAAATTAGCGGAAACAGTAAGAACTAAATTAGAGAAAGCTGGAATTGAAGTAGGATCAAGCTAAGTAAATTTACTTAGCTTGATCCTTGAAAATTTACTTCGTTTCTTCTGATTGAACTTCGTCAACATCAACGTTTTTGGGACTCTCTTCGGCAGAAGTTTCTGATTTTTCTTCCGCTTCCATTTCGAGCTCTTCTAGAGCCGCTGCACCCATATCGTCGAAGAGCTCTGAGATTTCAAACTCTGCTTCAGCTTCTGCCTGGGCTGCTAAGTCTTGTATTGATTTACCATCAGCCTGCAATTTAGCTTCTTCTTCTGATCGAGCTACATTTAGGTCAATATTACATTGTGTTTCAGGATGTAAGGAAACTTTTACCGTGTGGAGGCCTAATTCTTTGATCGGTTTATCAATTATAATTTGTTTCCTATCTATTGAAAAACCATCATTTGTGGTAGCTTCTGCTGCATCCCTGTTGGTAACTGATCCATAAAGTGACCCTGTGTCTGATGCTGATCTGATAATGATAAATTGCTTGCCATTCAATTTTGCTGCAATTGCATCGGCTTCACTCTTTGCTTCTAGATTACGGGCTTCCATTTGGGATTTTTGTTTTTCAAATACAGCAATATTAGCTTCTGTCGCTCTCATTGCCTTTTTTAAAGGAAGAAGGTAATTTCTAGCGTAGCCTTGTTTGACAGTCACCACGTCTCCCATCTGACCTAACTTTGCTACTCTTTCCATCAAAATTACTTGCATGGTATGTCTCCTATTTAACGGCGTATGGCAGCAAGGCGAGATAGCGAGCACGCTTAATTGCTTTTGCTAATTCACGCTGTTTCTTTTGAGAAACAGCTGTTATTCTGCTGGGCACAATTTTGCCTCGTTCTGAGACATATCGCTGTAATAGTTTTATATCTTTATAATCGATTTTTGGGGCCTTATCACCTGAAAAGGGGCACGTCTTTCTTCGTCTGAAAAATGGCTTATTAGTTACATTCATTTCACTCGCCTCCAGCTTCTGGTTTTATGTCATCTGTTTTTTCTTCTCGATTTCGCGGCTTAGATCCCATCATTACTGAAGGACCTTCATCATGCTTTTTTACCTTTATTGTCATGACTCTCATCACATCTTCATGTAGCCGCATCAGACGTTCCATTTCCTGAACAGCTTCAGCTGGTGCATCAGATTTTAAAAAAGTATAATGACCTTTTCGATTTTTATTCACTTTGTAAGCCATGGTTTTTAGACCCCAATATTCGCTGTCTAAAACATTGCCTTTATTTTCTATTAAAATTTTTGAAAAATGTTCTAAAAGTCCCTCAGCCTGCATATTTGACAGATCTTGACGGGCAATCATCACATGCTCGTATTTTGGCATGATATTTCCTTTACTATTGTGCTTCAAAATATGGCAAAAAAGGATCCGCTACCATATACGAGTGGCACCGCTAACAAAATTTTACGGATTGTGGTTCGTTAGTTTCTTTTTTAATTAAATGCAAGAACATTATCTGTTAATATGTATTTTATCAGTAGTTCAAACTTTTAAGATATTTAAATTATTTTAGTTGTGCTGTACTGTGAACTTATGCGAGAGAACTATTCACTTTCAAAAATTATTAAATATTAATGGAGTAATAATGGGTTTTACATTTGTTTTTCCAGGACAAGGCGCTCAATCGATTGGGATGGGGCAAGCCTTAGCTAAAGCTTATTCAAAATCAAGAAAAGTTTTTGAAGAGGTTGATGATGCCCTTGATTTTAAATTATCTAAATTGATTTGGGAAGGATCAATTGATGATCTAACCTTGACTAAAAATGCGCAACCCGCACTGATGGCCACGTCGATTGCTGCTTTTCGGGCCATGGAAGAAGAAAATTTGATGCCAGATAGCATTAACTTTTTTGCAGGCCACTCTCTTGGCGAATACTCTGCGCTGTGTGCTGCTGGGGCTTTGGAGTTATCAGTAACCGCGAAGCTTTTAAGAATTCGAGGAGAGGCTATGCAAAAGGCTGTTCCTATCGGAGTCGGAGCAATGGCTGCTATTTTAGGTTTGGATTTAAAGGCTGTTGAAGATATAGCTGCGCAAGCCGCTCAAACACAGATCTGTCAAGCTGCAAACGATAACGATCCAAATCAGGTTGTGATTTCTGGCCATTTTGAGGCTGTAGAAAGGGCGATTGAAATAGCAAAAGAAAGTGGAGCAAGAAGAGCGATACTTTTACCAGTCTCAGCTCCGTTTCACTGCACTTTGATGCAACCAGCTACAGATATAATGGACGAAGCCTTGTCTAGAGTTACAATAAAGCAGCCTATTTCGCCAATAGTAGCGAATTATTCGGCTAAGCCGGTCATTGAGCCAAGTGACATTAAAGATTCTTTAGTTAGACAAATTATGGGTAGAGTTAAATGGCGGGAGTCTATAGAATTTTTATCAAATAATGGCGTAAAACAAGTGTACGAGGTTGGCGCGGGTAAAGCGTTATCTGGTATGATTAAAAGGGTGAATAAAGATATTAGCTGTCAAAATATTAGTTCTCCTGAAGATTTGAATAAGATTTTGCTAAAAGAGAATTAAAGGAAAAAAATATGTTCAGTTTAGAAAAGAAGAATGCCTTAGTTACAGGTGCTTCAGGAGATATTGGAAGATCGATAGCAATAGCGTTACACGATGCTGGTGCTAAGGTAATTATATCTGGAACCCGTTTAGAGCCTTTAGAAGCATTGAAAAGCGAGTTAGGAGAGCGAGCACATATAATTTTATGTGATCTCTCTGATAAAGATGAAGTACGATTAATGCTTAGCAAAGCAATCGAAACTTTAGGGTCAATTGATATTTTGATAAATAATGCTGGAATTACTCAAGATAATTTATTTATGAGAATGTCTGATGATGAATGGAATAATGTTATAAATGTGAATTTGTCATCTACTATGCAGCTTTGCCGAGGAGTTTTACGAGGTATGATGAAATCTCGTTGGGGGCGTATAGTGAATATCTCTTCTGTTGTTGGAGTCACTGGAAATCCAGGTCAGGCAAATTATGCAGCTTCCAAAGCAGGAGTTATAGGAATGTCAAAATCCTTGGCATATGAGGTGGCTAGTAGAGGAATAACTGTTAACTGTGTGGCGCCTGGTTTTATTTCCTCGGCAATGACAGATAAGCTTAATGATAAACAAAAAGACTCTATAATTTCCTCTATTCCTTCCAAGCGTATGGGAGATAGCAAGGATGTGGCGGCTGCAGTTTCATATTTAACTTCTAATGAAGCTTCTTACGTCACAGGACAGACACTACATGTTAACGGTGGTTTGGCGATGATATGATTTAATTTAATTATTTTCGGAAACCATTTGCCATTTTCGAACTATATGATATAGGCGCCCTAGATTAGTGATGGCAACCAAAGAGCTTTTGCTACGAATTTAATTAATTACTTTGGGAATCTGGAAGAATAAGAAAATTGAGAGGATTATGATTATGAGCGACATAGCAGATCGAGTTAAAAAGATAGTAGTTGAACATTTAGACGCTGAAGAAGATAAGGTTGTTGAGAGTGCATCTTTCATCGATGATCTTGGCGCTGATAGTCTAGACACCGTTGAATTGGTTATGGCATTTGAAGAAGAGTTTGGAATAGAAATACCTGATGATGCCGCAGAGACTATTCAAACCTTTGGAGACGCAGTTAAGTTTATTAATGATGCTTCTTAGAAATTAGTTCATGTTTAATTGAGGCGTCTTCTTGGGACGCCTTTTTTTTTGACTTTTTGCAAAATTAATAACAGACAAAATTGCTTATTATTTTGATATGTTTATGATCAAGGTAATTAAAGTGTCGTTGAAAGGAATTGCTTATGCGTAGAGTTGTTGTTACCGGTTTAGGAATGGTCACTCCATTGGCTTGTGGTGTTGAAGAGACTTGGTCAAGAATAGTTGCAAGTAACTCAGCTGCATCCACGATTCAGAAATTTGATGCATCCCATTTAGCAACAAATTATGCTTGTGAGATACCTAGAGGGGATGGGACTAATGGAACGTTTAATCCTGATAATTGGATGGAACCTAAAGAGCAGAGAAAAGTAGATGATTTTATTCTTTATGGGATGGCCGCGGCTGAGCAAGCTATAAAAGATTCTAACTGGGTTCCAAGAACTGAGCATGATAATTTACGAACTGGGGTAATGATTGGGTCTGGAATCGGAGGGTTATCTTCAATCGCAGATACGGCTATTACTCTAAAAGAACGAGGTCCTCGACGAGTTTCCCCATTCTTCATTCCAAGCGCATTAATAAACCTGGCAAGTGGGCAAGTTTCTATTAGATTTGGCTTTAAAGGTCCAAATCATTCTGTCGTTACAGCATGTTCAACGGGTGCCCATGCTATCGGCGATGCCGCCAGGCTAATAATGTTAGATGATGCGGACGTTATGGTTGCGGGTGGAGCAGAAGCACCAATATCAGAAATAGGAATAGCTGGATTTAATGCTTGTAAAGCTTTATCTACAAAAAGAAAAGAGAACCCAACTGAGGCGTCTCGCCCTTACGACATAGATCGAGATGGCTTTGTAATGGGTGAAGGCTCAGGCGTGGTTGTTTTAGAGGAGTTAGAGCATGCGCGAAAACGTGGTGCTTACATTTATGGTGAGGTTTTGGGATATGGCTTATCGGGTGATGCTTACCATATAACGGCACCTTCTGAGGATGGTGATGGAGGCTATAGATCGATGCAAGCTGCAATTAAGCGTGCTAATTTGAGACCTTCTTCAATAGATTACGTTAATTCTCATGGAACCTCTACAATGGCTGACGTTGTTGAACTAGCTGCTGTTGAGCGCTTGTTTGGATCAGCGGCAAGCAACTTAACTATGTCTTCAACAAAGTCGGCAGTTGGTCATTTGCTTGGGGCTGCTGGGGCAATAGAAGCAATCTTTTGTCTTTTATCAATTCGGGATCAAAAAGCACCACCCACTCTTAATTTAGATAACCCCGCCGTTGAGACAATGATTGACCTTGCTCCAAAAACTGCAGTTTCTCGAGAAATTAAGATAACTATGTCTAATTCATTTGGTTTCGGTGGAACAAATGCTACAATTGTTTTAGGAAAATGCGAGTCGTAATACATGTTTGGAAGCGTTTTAAAGAACTTTCTAAGCTTTTTCTTAATGCTAATATTTGTTTTATGCCTCTCCATTTGGTGGGGCGTTAAAAAATTTGAAAAGCCAAGTGATCATCTTTTAGAGGGCACATTTACTATCAATGCTGGTGATAGTTTTAATACAATAGTTAAGAATTTATACGACAAAAATTTTATTGATAATCCGTATATCTTTAAACTCGCTGTTATCATAAGAAAAAGTCACAAAAAACTGAAATATGGAGAGTATGAGTTTCCTGAGAGAGCCTCAATGAATGAAATACTAACATTTATTGTGGATGGTGAAACTAAGGTTTATAAACTAGTTATTCCTGAAGGTTTCTCAAATTATCAGATTTCAGAGCGCCTTAGATCTGAACAATTACTGAGTGGCAGTATAAACACGTTGCTCGCTGAGGGATCTTACGCGCCCCAAACTTATTTATTTTCTAAGGGGGATAAACGCGATAATTTGTTAACTTTAATGGTTGAAAAACAGTCAATTATTTTAGATCAGGCATGGAAAAATCGGGTTATTGGACTGCCACTTAAGAATAAGTATGAAGCATTAATTTTAGCATCAATTATTGAAGAAGAGGCAAGTTTAATAGAAGAACAAAAAATTATCGCTTCAGTTTTTTTAAATAGATTAAAAAATAAAATGAGGTTACAAGCAGATCCAACAGTAATATTTGGTATTACAAAGGGAGAATACTCATTAGGCCGTGGGCTTTTTAGAAATGAATTAAATCAATTCACACCTTGGAATACTTACCGCATAAAAGGCTTACCCCCAACACCTATATCAAATCCAGGAAAGTCAGCTATCAAAGCCGTTACGCAGCCCGCAATAACTGATTTTCTATATTTCGTTGCAGATGGCAAAGGGGGGCACTGGTTCGCGAAATCAAATGAAGAGCATAATAAAAATGTTAAAAAATGGCGTGAGATTGAAAAAAAAAGAGAGATAACAAAGTGAATGAGTGACTATGAAGATTTATAATTTTTGTTTTTTTAATTGGAAAAATATAGAAACAGGCGAGAATTTAGTATTGCAAAATCAATTTATTATCTCAAATAACTGTGAAAAAAAGATATTTAAAAATGCTTAATGTTAGACCAATAGGTTTTATCGTAGGGATCTTGGTTGTCATTTTGGGAATTTCGATGGTTTTGCCGTTATTAGCAGATCTTTATTTTCAAGATCAACATTGGAAAATTTTTGCATATTCATCCTTTTTCACTATTGTGGTAGGTGCATTGCTTGTTCTTAGTTGTTTGAATAGTTTCCCAACAAGTTTTTCGATTCAGCAAACTTTCTTGTTAACTGTTGTGATATGGTTTGTTCTTCCGATTTTTGGCGCTATTCCCTTTCTTATCGGTTGGACTAATGCAAGTTTTATTGACAGCTTCTTTGAAGCCATGTCTGGAATGACAACTACTGGTGCAACAGTGTTCTCGGGATTAGATGTGTTCCCGGAGGGATTGCTTCTGTGGAGAGGCTTGCTCCAATGGTTTGGCGGGATTGGTATAATTGTAGTCGCCGTGGTTTTTCTACCTCTTCTTAGGGTTGGTGGAATGCAAATGTTTCAAAT